>Ga0207428_10000522_pt1 | contig 45986 bp, 40 predicted proteins | sample RhiMethybrSRZTD1_FD_187600 | JGI IMG/M metagenome (GOLD analysis project Ga0207428, IMG submission 187600) | Populus rhizosphere microbial communities from Tennessee, USA - Rhizosphere MetaG P. TD hybrid SRZTD1 (SPAdes) (version 3) | ecosystem: Host-associated > Plants > Roots > Rhizosphere >...
GGCGAAGGGGCCGCCTCGTGGCAAGATCATCGCCGGTGCCGTCGGCGGGGCTGCTGCGGTTGGGCTTGGCGCGTGGATGATACGCCGACACAGATCACACAATCCCGGCTGACTCCCGTTGCGGGGTTGATGAAACCTACGTGCACGTAGGTTTCGCACGGTCTGCACAGGCTGCAACTCATGCAGACCGTCAGCAACCTATGCAGAGCAAGCAGTTAGGTAGATACGGCCGCCAGCTCATCAACGATGCGCTTGGCGATCTCCAATGAGGCGGTCGCCGCGGGCGAGGGCGCGTTGAGCACATGGACTTGCCGAGGCGCCCGTTCGTAGTAGAAGTCGTCGACCAGCGCCCCATCTCGGCGGAGCGCTTGGGCCCGGACGCCGGCGTGGGCGGGCAACAGACAGTCGTCGGGAAGATCGGGAACGAGCTCGCGGAGGCTGCCGAGGAACCTCTTCTTTGATAGTGATCTTGTTGCCTCATCGAGCCCGGTACGCCAGTACCGCTTACCCAGCCTCCACAAGCCCGGCCACCTAACGCTGTCCAGTACATCGCGCGGGTTGATCTTGAGCTTGGTGTAGCCCTCGCGTGCGAATGCGAAAATGGCATTCGGGCCAGCATGGATCGAACCATTGATCATCCGGGTTAGATGCACACCCAAGAAGGGAAACGACGGATCGGGGACTGGATAGATCAGTCCCTTCACCAGGTACGAGTTTTCTGGCGTGAGTTCGTAGTACTCGCCACGGAACGGGATGATTCGGACGTCTGGAGTTAGTCCCGCCAAGCGAGCCAGCCGATCACTGTGCAGTCCGGCGCAGTTGACGAACTGGTCTGCACGGAACTCATCGCTCTTGGTCGTGATCGTCACCGCATCAGGGCGAGATGCGATACCGACGATCCGCTGCCCAAAGCGAATCTCGCTGCCAGCCTCTTCGATACGACGTCGCAAGACGTCGCAAACTCCGCGGAAATCAACAATGCCCGTTGACTCGACACGCACCGCTGATATCGCCGAGACGTACGGCTCGTACTCCTTGGCCTTGTCGGCGTCGATCATGGTGCAGGGAACCCCATTGGCCTGGCCGCGACGGTAGAGCTCGGTGAGCGCTTGCAGCTGTGACTCATCGGTTGCCACGACGAGCTTGCCGCAGATGTCAACAGAGACGCCGTTTTCTTCGGCGAACCGTCGCATCGAACTCGCCCCAGCGGTGCCAAGCGTTGCCTTGAGGCTGCCGGGCCGGTAGTAGAGCCCGGAGTGAATGACGCCGGAGTTGTTACCGGTCTGGTGCTGCGCGATGCCCGGCTCCTTCTCGAGCACGGTGACACGGTGGCCTCGTCGAGTTAGTTCATGGGCCGTTGCCAGCCCGACGATCCCGGCCCCAGCGACGATCACGTGACTTCCCATTCGCACATGTCTACCAGGGCTGCGGCAGAGGCGCTGGATTCGCAGCTCAACCATCGAAAACTCACCCCTAGAGAGTGATGTGCCCCCCAAATTGACTGCGCAATACTCAGGGCGACTCCAACCGAGACGGAGGTTGCCGTGGACTTTTCGAGTTTCTTCTGGCTGCTGGTGTGGGCATTTGTTTTCGGCTGCTACCTCGTCGTGTTGTTCCAGGTCATCGTCGATCTGTTCCGAGATGACACTCTTAGTGGGTGGTGGAAGGCCATATGGATCATTTTCCTGATCATCGTGCCGTTCTTGAGCCTATTAATCTATGTCATCGCCCGGGGCCGCGGAATGGCCGAGCGTCGTCAGGAGGCGCTGGGTGGCGGCCGTAGGGACGAAGGGGCTTACGTGCCGCCGCCGATTATGAGAATTCCTAACCCTGCCGAGGACATTGCGTCCGCCCAGAAACTGCTCGACCAAGGAGCGATCAATCAGGCTGAGTTTGACCAACTCAAGCAGAAAGCGCTTGCGGGCTCCTCATGACCACGTCAGAAAATCGCCCGGCGGTCGCCAAACGGAGAACTTCGGAGCGGGCCCATCGTGGCACCAGGCGACGCTTCTCGCGGCCCGCGTCTCGGCTTGCCGAGCGGTGGACCACCATCGATGGCGTCGACGTCTTCTACCGTGAGTCACCCCACCCGCCCAATGCGCCAGTGATGATGCACTTACATGGGTTCGGGCTGTCAGGCCGCTATCTGCTACCGACCGCCGAGGCGCTCTCTGACGAATTCCATACGCTGGTGCCAGACCTGCCTGGATTCGGACGAAGCGGAAACGCCATCGAGCCGCTGACTGTCACCGAGCTTGCACACGCGGCGGCCGCTTTCCTCGACACCCAAGGCATTGAAAAAGCCACCCTGGTCGGAAATTCCATGGGCTGTCCGGTTATCTGCGAATTTGCATACTCGTTTCCGGATCGACTGGAGCGGGCCATTCTGGTGTCGCCTGCCGGAGGCATTAATAACCGACCGTTGCCGCGTGCAGTGCGCCAGCTCAGCCATGACGGGCTGCGGGAACCGGTTCGGCTGCTACGCGTCGCAGTCCCGGACTACCTGCGATTTGGCGTTCCGAGCACCTTCCGAATGTTCCGAGCGCTGATGCAGTATCCAGCTTTGGATCGTCTGCTGGCCTTGGACAAGCCAACGCTGGTCGTTGCCGGAAGCCGAGATCCGTTGCTGCCGGGTCCGCAGCGCATCCAAGAGGTTGCGAGTCAAACAGAACACCACGGCATCTTCGTTGTCATCGACGGGGCGGCCCACGCGATCAACTTCTCCCATCCGGGAGAGCTGTCAAACGTCATCCGACTGTTCATGGAAGACAAGCCGATCGTCGACGATCCAAACTCTCCCGGAACCGCACGAGCCTACGAGCTCCATCGGGGGCTACACGCGCCCAAGCCGCGTACGGCCGACGAATGATCGACTCCGCGTCAGACTCCGACTCCGCTGTAGCTGCCGAGGGTGCGCAGTCAGGCGCGAGCCCGCTAACTTTGGGGCGTGACCAGCCCGTTTGCGCCAGATCAGTGGCATGCGGTGGAAGGTTTTGAGTTCACCGACATCACCTATCACCGCGCCAATGACGCTCCCGTCGTACGGATTGCCTTTGATCGGCCAGAGGTACGCAACGCGTTCCGGCCACACACCGTCGACGAGCTCTTTGCCGCAATGGATCATGCTCGGATGTCTTCGGACGTGGGTGCGGTGCTGCTGACTGGCAATGGACCGTCGCCGAAGGACGGCGGATGGGCGTTTTGCAGCGGCGGCGACCAGCGGATCCGAGGCCGCGCCGGCTACCAGTACGACTCGGCCGAGAAGCGCACCGGTCCCCAGAATGAGGCGGCACTCGGACGGCTCCACATTCTCGAAGTCCAACGGCTGATCCGTTTTATGCCCAAGATCGTGATCGCGTTGGTCAACGGCTGGGCGGCCGGCGGAGGGCACAGCCTGCATGTGGTCTGCGACTTGAGTCTTGCCAGTGCCGAGCACGCCCGTTTCAAGCAAACCGATGCCGACGTCGGTTCGTTCGATGGCGGCTTCGGGTCGGCTTACCTGGCACGACAGGTCGGGCAGAAGCGGGCGCGAGAGGTCTTTTTTCTCGGCCAGACCTACACGGCTGAGGACGCGTACCAAATGGGCATGGTGAATCGCGTCCTGCCGCACGCAGAACTGGAAACGGTCGGGCTTGAGTGGGCCACGATCATTTGCCGCAAGAGCCCGACCGCACAGCGGATGCTGAAGTTTGCGTTCAATGCGATTGACGACGGGCTCATTGGTCAGCAGGTGTTCGCCGGCGAGTCCACTCGGCTGGCGTACATGACCGACGAGGCAGTCGAGGGCCGCGACGCGTTCCTCGAAAAGCGTCCCCCCGACTGGAGCCGCTTCCCCTACTACTACTGAGGGAGTGTCACCTAGACGACGCCGTACAAACGATCACCGGCGTCGCCCAGGCCGGGGAGGATGTAGCCGACGTCGTTGAGCTTCTCGTCCAGCCCGGCGAGCACCAGCGTGCACGTTACGTGCAGTTCCTGGACCAATTCGGTCAGTCGGGCGATTCCCTCTGGAGCCGCGATCAGGCAGATGCATGTGATGTCATCGGCACCGCGCTGGACGAGAAATTGCACCGCCGAGCCAAGAGTGCCGCCAGTGGCCAGCATTGGATCCAGTACGTAACACTGCCGGCCAGTCAAGTCCTCCGGCAGCCGTTCGGCGTACGTGGTGGCGATCAGGGTCTCCTCGTTGCGCACCATGCCGACGAAACCGACCTCGGCCGTCGGGATCAGCCGGGTCATGCCCTCGAGCATGCCGAGGCCCGCCCGCAGAATCGGCACCACTAGTGGCCGCGGAGGTGCCAGTCTTACGCCGGCCGCAGCTTGCAGCGGCGTCTGAACCGTGCGTGGCACAACGCGGACGTCACGGGTCGCCTCGTACGCGAGCAACGTGACGAGCTCCTCGGTGAGTCGTCGGAAAGTGGGCGAGTCGGTGGTTTCGTCCCGCAACACGGTGAGCTTGTGCGCGACAAGGGGATGGTCGACGACGCGTAGTTCCACGCTCGAACCGTAGCGAGGGCCTATCTGAGATTGGGGATTGGACTCGTGTCCAGGCGTGGTGTCTGACACGATGGAGCGGGTTCGCGATTCTGCGGAGGAGGGGAGTCATGTCGGAGTTCGACGACGAGGAGTACGAGTCGTTCGAGCTGGATGGCGCGGGCAGGAGCGCTAGCTCGGCAAGCGGCCGAGCAAACCGTGCTGAGCAGCTCGATGACGAGCTCGAGGATGACGAAGACTTCGAGGAGGTCGAACTCGAAGACGCCGCCGACGATGAGATCGACTTCGTGCTCGCCGCTTATCGAGAAGACGGCCAGCCGTACGTGCAGTCGCTCGGCAAGGACCTCGCCAACGACCTTGATGAGTTGATCGTCCAGCTACGTCGATTGCCCGGTGATGCCGGTGCGCTTGGATTTGTCAGCCTGGTTGAAGAGGTCTTCGTGATCAGTCGGGTGCGCGGACAGCATGTTCAGGTGCTGCTGTCCGATGCGGCAGCCGCGAGCGATTGGCCGATAGCCCGAGATGTCGTGGACTATCTCGGCGAGGAGCCTCTGGACGACGAAGACGAGGAAGGCGAGCCGATTGGCGATCTTGGCATCGTCGCAGACCTCGGGCTGAGCGACTTCGATATGGGTGCCATCATCGACAACCTCGACCTCAGCAGCGTCGAGATGCTGACCGAGATTGCGGACAAGATCAAACTCAACCCGCCGTTCCGCAAGGCTGTAGAAGCAGCCGTTGGGTGAGCGAATACAGCGGGCAGAGCCAGTGGGAAGATCCGATGCGGCTCGCGCTCGATCAGGCACGGATGGCGGCTCTACACGGCGATGTGCCCGTCGGCGCTGTGGCGGTAGATCAAGCCGGTAGCCTACTCGCCGCGGCCGGCAACGAACGCGAGATCAGACGTGATCCGACCGCCCATGCAGAGATCTTGGTACTACGAGAGGCGTCCAGACGACTGCACACATGGCGGCTAACTGGCCTCACCCTGGTCGTCACCCTCGAGCCATGCACGATGTGCGCTGGCGCTTTGGTGCTGGCCCGCGTCGCGCGGCTCGTCTTCGGCGCCTTCGATCCGAAGACCGGCGCGGTTACCTCGCTCTTCGACGTGGTACGCGATCCCCGACTCAACCATCGCATCGACGTACGCGGCGGCATCCTCGAGGCGGAATGCGGGGCCCTCTTGAAGGACTTCTTCGCCAAGCGCTGAAGGCTCCCTGTTGGGGTGGCTGCAACCTACGTTCACCTAGGTTGCGTGCGGTTTGCACACGTTGCAACCTGTGCAGACCGCCAACAACCTATGCAGAGCTCGACGAAGGACCGCCAATTCGGCGCTGGATTCCGATGCTCGCCTCATCGTCAGCTTGGTAGTCTCTCCGGCGGTGGCGTGTCTGAGCGGCCTAAAGAGCGCGCCTCGAAAGCGCGTGAGGGGCAACCCTCCGCGGGTTCAAATCCCGCCGCCACCGCCAGTCTGACCAGGCGAAACGCCAGCGCCGCCTAAGCGTGGGCCGCCGGCGTTTTCGCTGTGTCTCAAAGGTGGTCTCAATTGGTTCCGCTTGCTGTGTCTTCGCGGGACCACAGGTTCCGTCGAGGCGGCTGGCCAGGTCATTGTGGATCGGCGCGATTACGTGCGTGTAGCGGCTCGCCATCGCGGTAGTTGACCAGCCAAAGGACGCTCATGATCGTGCGCTCGTGAACGCCGAGCAGCAGAAGTTCTGTAGCTGCGGTGTGACGGGCATCGTAAAGGCGTCCATTGTGGACGCCAGCGGTTGCGAGTAGACGCTTCCAGGCGTCCCAGTCGGTTCGAGGATTGACGGCCCGACCAGTCTCGTCTGTAAAGATCCAGCTCTCTTCGGACCAAAGTTGACCGGCTCTCTGTCGTTCCACTGACTGAGCTTCTCTGTGAGCCAGCAGCAGGTCGACGATCGCGCCGGGCAGGGGAACGATCCGCTGTCCGGCGCGACACTTCGTTGTGTCTGTTGGCGGGCGCACGTTCTGCCGCGCTGGGCAGTGGCCGGCGTACTTGTGCCCGCAGTTTGGCCGGCAGCCGTGAACCGCCTTCCACTGTCGACTCGAGGCGCGACAGAACGGCCTTGAGACACTCGGCCTGCGATGAAGTCCTCGGTGCTGGCGCGAGTGATCACGACGTCATGCGACACGCCATTGATCGCCGGCCAGTCATCATCACCACTGACATCGATTTCGATCCATTGCTTGGGCTTGCCTTATCCAATGGTGACGACGCGAGCCTTTGGCGTATGTTTCCGCACTGTCGCGCGGCGGTTGGAGCGCCTCCAGGACAGGTGTCCATTCGAAGCCGCGGCTGGTGCATGTCTGGCGAGACGAAGAGGCTAAAAAGCAGATGTGCTACATTGACGTACATGGGATCAGTGGGGGTGCGCGCTCTACAGCAACACGCATCCGAGGTCGTGCGCCGGGCCGCTGCAGGCGAAGTCGTGGAAATCACGGACCGAGGCCGCCCGGTGGCCCGGCTCGTTCCGACTGCTCGCACGACTCTGGAGGGTCTTGTCACAGCCGGCCTGGCCCGTCCGGCGCGTTCTCGCCTTGACGAGCAGCCGCCTCCGCTGCCGGCACGTAGGGGGGCTCCGAGCCTATCCGACCTCCTCGCGGAGGCGCGTCGGGCTGAACGCTGACAGTCGATGGCCTACTACCTGGACACGTCCGCCTTCCTGAAACTCGTCACGACTGAGCCGGAGACACCAGCCTTGCGCTCATGGATCCAGCGGGAGGATCCGACGCTCTTCTCGTCCGACCTGCTGCGCACGGAGGCTCTGCGGGCTGCCCGCCGGTACTCCGTCGAGGCGCATCGGTTGGCTCGACGTCGGCTGGAAGCGTTGACGTTACTGTCGCTGACGGCGGACGTCTGTGAACGTGCCGGGGATCTGGATCCGGCCATTCTGCGCTCGCTCGATGCGCTTCACCTTGCTTCCGCTTTGAGCGTCGCCGACGAACTACAGGGCATTGTCACCTACGACGAGCGGCTGGGCGCGGCGGCTGGCTTGCATGGAGTCACAGTCATGGCCCCCAGCGGCGAGTGAGGGCGTCAGTCGGTGCAGAACTAGGTCTCTTTGTATGCTCACGAGCTCTTGGTCGGCCGAGGCAGTGGGCCGACCAAGACTGCGGGCTGCATTCCGACTTCTCGTGGTCTCATTTGTGGTCTCATTCGGGCAGGTTCAACGGTGTGCGCAGTGGGCTACCGAGCCTCGGCTCAGGCGTAATGAGATCAAAACTTGATCAACGCTACTGTCAGCCGCCATCGCGAGCCGGTGTGGTGCTGATCTCCTCCGCCACTCGGCGGCTGCCGAATGACACGCCCTCCAGCCATCCCCAGATGTCGAGGACTCGGATAGCGCTCGCTGGATCGGGCTGACGAGTGACCACTTCTCCGGCCTCGGTCGTTGACATCCATGAATCCACAGAGTCATCGGTCGCTTTCGTGGCGGCCAGTGGTCTTGCACTATTCGTGCTCACCAGACTTGCGACGCCACGAAGCTGATCGGCGGCGCCCTCCGCAAGATGCTGCAGGTCAGTGGCAACCCCGGGCCATGGCAGGGGAACAGCTGTGCCATGCGTACGACGAATCACCTGTCCTCCTCGTACCACCTCGTTAAGGAGCCCTACTACTCCCAACCAGTCAACCTTGTCGGGAGAGCTTCTCAGTTCGGATCGATACTGTGCGAAGGTCGAATCAGCCAACATCATCAAGTGCACGGCCGCAGTCCCAGTGTCTTGCCGTGCTGAAGAAGCCGCCCCAGGCTCGGTCAACGAGTGCACAGTTGACTCCAAGTCCTGTGCTGCGGCGTCCAGACTCGCCTCGGCGGTACGGCGCATCTCACCCGTCGCGCCACGCGGCCAGGCGAACAGACCGACGACTGCGCCCAGCAGTCCGCCCAACAAGACATCAGTTATGCGAACTTCGGCCAGCCGCCAGGTCACCGGAGCAATCTGGGCGAAAAGTAGTGCGACGAGCAACGTAAACAGGGCCTGGCCTGCGATGGGGCCGGCAATCGGTCCTGCGGCCAGTGCCGGGATGATGATCAGCGGGAACGCAACCTCATACACCACCGAATTTCCACCTGCCAATCCCAGTGCCACTGCCATCGCCAGACCGCCAATGACGGTTCCCACAAAGGCCGGAATCAGGGCGGCACGCGTAGCGACGACAGAGGTTCGCATCAAGGTGAGGGTCGCCAGCAGCACCCAGAACCCGTGGGACAAGTCCAGCAGACCGGCTGCGAGCCGGGCAGCGGCAAGTCCGACACCTATCCGGATTGCGTTTTGAAAGAACACCGATCGGGGAGTGAGGTGGCCGCGGAATCGCATCCACCACAACGAAACCGTCGAGCGGTTCGCATACCAGAACGGTTCCGCTATGGACTGTGCCTGCTGCTCAGGAACGCGGACCCCTTGCATGATCTTGGTCGCCACGGCGAGATCACGGGTCCAGATGGCGAGCTCCTCAACAACCACGGCAAATCGCAGCCGAAGCCGCAGATCATGATCAATCTGGGAACTGCCGACCAGGGCTTCGCGCTGTCGTCCATAATCAGTGAGCGCGGCTTCGACAGGCGCGGAATCAGGCTTCGCGCCGGAGTTCTCGAGCTTGCCGGCGTCAAGGAATTCCGCGGACTCGCCAAGGCTTTGCGCCGTTACATTCAGCAAAGTGGCACCCATATAACTCGCTGCTGCAGGATGACCTTTGTCGGTTAGCTCAGCTAGCGCGGCGACGCGGGTCTCCAAGCCCCGGAGCAGGGTCGAGGCATGCATCGCTGCCCTGTCTCGCCTACCTGGACCGGTGGGCCTCTCAAGCGGTGGAATCCTGCTTAGCCGCAAAGCGACCGCACTATCTCCAGTTGACGGCACGGGGGTCTGTTGATCATCATCGGCTTCCAAGATGGCCATGAGCCGATCGTGAATGACGTAGATTGCGTCGGCTAACCGCTGACGAAATGGCGTCGGCACCGGCGGCGGCCAAAGTACCCGGTCGGCAATCGCCAGCAGCCCCACGGCGATCACAAGCCCGATCAGCCGGGATCCGAGAGTCTCTGGCGCGTACGGCGGAAAGCTCGGAAGGATATAGAGCAACTGCAGACCATTTGCCCCGCCGACGAGTCGCGGGCCGCCAATTCCGGCGTACGCGACGGCGAAACCGACGACGAGCATCCCCGCAGCGGCTGCCCATGTGTTGAAGGCGAGGAGAGTGCCAATGATCACTAAGACAATGCCGGTGATCAGTGCGGCAAGGTAAGTCTTGGTGCGCTGCCGCGGCTCGCCGGTGACTTCTGACAAGGCACCAAGAGCGATGCATCCAAAGCTCGCGTACATCGCCATTTGGCTGTCGTGAACGACGTAGAGGCTGAAGTAAAACCCGATGCACGTGGCTACGCTGACTCGGGCGGCGCGTTTGATCGCAGCTAAACCGGGATCCTTGGCCTTGAGCCAGTCACGAAAGCCAGCGGCAGGCGCCATGTCCATGTGCACTCTGACGGGCAGTCCGCCAGGTTCGCCTCCTTCACGCGTGATACCTCAGTATCGCGAGAAATCATCCAATGGTCATGGGTGCTATGGTCATGAGATTGCCCGGGCCATGCGGCGTACGGCTTCGGTGACGTGCTCTGGACTGGTGCCAAAGTTCAGGCGGGCAAATCCGGCCCCCTCGGGGCCGTAGTTCAAGCCAGCGCTGAGGGCGAGGTGTTCACGAGTGAGGAACATCTGAGCAGGATCCTCACCCAAGCCGAGGGCCCGGAAGTCCAGCCACGCAAGGTAGGACGCTTGTGGTGGAGTCCATTTGATCTTGGGAAGCTCAGCTGCCAGAAGATCAACAAGGAGCTGGCGATTGGCGACCAGCTGATCAAGAAGGGCATTCAACCAGCGGTCACCGTAGGTAAATCCTGCTTCAGCGGCGACAACACCTAGGATCCCGACGCGATCCGTCAGCGGCGGTACCCGCTCAGCCGCCGCGCGAGCTCGGTCCGAAGCGGTGATCATGAGTGCCGCCTTCAGCCCCGCCACATTGAACGCTTTGGATGCCGAGCTCAGGGCAATGCCGTATTCACGCGCTGCATCCGACACCTCCAACCACGGCGTATGTGTCGCACCGTGAAGGACGAGCGGTGCGTGGATCTCGTCGGCGAGTACCCAGCAGTCATAGCGGGCGCAGAGCTCGGCGATCTGCTCGAGCTCTGCCCGCGGCAACACTCGCCCAGTGGGATTGTGCGGATTGGCCAGCACTAAGGCACGCACTCCCCCGGCCAGCGCGGCCTCCAGACCATCAAGATCAACAACGTAGCCAGGGCCAAGTGACAATTGCACCAGTTCAACTCTGGCCTGTGGAAGTTCATCGAAGAAAGGCGGGTACGCGGGAGTGAAGAACGCCACCTGGCCACCTGGTTCAACGAGTGCCCGGCACAGTTCGATCAGTCCAGCCATGACGTCTGGTACTAGCGTGATCTGATCTTGGTCGACTGTCCAGCCGAGCCGACGGCTGGCGAAATCAGCGAACGCTGCCGGAAGCTGCGCGCCGGTTGGTGGCGTATAACCAAGATCATGTCGGTCGATCGCCGCATGCAGTGCTGCTGTGATGTCCGGAGCCAGCGGAAAATCCATTTCGGCCACAGTTGACGCGAGCACATCGGACTCGTCGCTTGACCACTTCTCACTGCGTCGCTGATGCAGGGAAGCCAAGTCAGGCACCTGAAGATCAATTGCGCTACCGGTCATGATGGCCTCCAGTGTCGCTGAAGCTGGTGATCATCAGCGTCTGCACGAGTCACAACGAGTCACAACTAGTTGCGTACCGTTTTTAACGCTAGGCAACGTCGTATCGCTGCGGTCACAACCAGCGCGGAATCGGTGCTTTCCCCAGCCTTTAGGGCTACGTTACTTCTGGGTAGGAGGGAAAAGTTGACATTACCGCCGGAGGCTGGCGCTGAGGCTGAAGCTGCCGCACCGGAGGCCGTGCTGGCTGGCGCTGGGACTACGGAGGGCCGCTCCCTCGGACAGATCGCCTGGATGCGGCTCAAAAAGGACAAGGTCGCCCTGGGGGGTGGCATCTTCCTGATCTTTCTCATTTTGGTCGCGATCTTCGCGCCGCTGATCGTCAAATACCTCGGCTATCCACCGAACGAGTTCCACCAGGAGCTGATCGACACAGCGGGCGGCACGCTGGAGCCAATCGGTCGCTTCGGCGGAATGAGCTGGGATCACCTGATGGGTGTTGAGCCGGTGAATGGCCGCGACATCTTCAGCCGGGTCGTGTACGGCAGCCGGATCTCTCTCTTGATCGCGTTCTTGGCCACTCTGCTATCGGTGGCTATCGGAACGACTCTCGGCATCATCTCCGGCTTCATCGGTGGCTGGACCGATACCTTGACGAGCCGGCTGATGGATATCTTCCTAGCCTTTCCACTGCTGGTCCTGGCCATTGCCTTGGCCGGCGTCTTTCCTGACGACGCGTTCGGCCTTCACGGCAACCAGCTGCGCATCGCCTTGCTGATCTTCATTATTGGCTTCTTTAACTGGCCCTATATAGGACGGATTATCCGCGGGCAGACGCTCTCGCTTCGGGAGCGGGAGTTCGTCGAGTCTGCCAAGAGTATTGGGGCCCGTCGCGGCTACATCCTCCGTACTGAGATGCTGCCCAACCTCATAGCGCCGATCCTGGTCTACTCGACGCTGCTCATTCCCACCAACATCCTCTTCGAGGCCGCCTTATCCTTCCTCGGGGTTGGCATCCGCCCGCCTACCCCTAGTTGGGGCGGGATGCTCTCCGACGCCGTCGTCTATTACACCCAACCGCACTTCATGTTCTGGCCTGGCATGGCGATCTTTGTCACGGTCTTGGCTTTCAACTTGTTCGGAGACGGGCTACGCGACGCCCTTGATCCACGAGCCAATCGATAGCAATCACTGTCGGGGTGACCCTCCGACAAAACAAGAAGGGATTCAGGAATGAACCATTCGAGATCCTGGCGAGTCAGGGGGCTGACCGCCGCAGGCGTTTCGGCCGCATTGGTGTTGGCCGCTTGCGGTGGCGGTGGCGGTGGTACTGGCAGCCAGCAAGGGTCGAGCAACCAAAGCAGTCAGGCCGTCTTCAATGCCGCATCCACGAGCGTTGTCAATCCCTCGGACAAGAAAGGTGGCACGCTGAAGTTTGCGAACCCCGGCGACTGGGACTCGCTTGACCCAGGTGAGACGTATTACGCATACTCGTGGAACTTCGCCCGGCTGTATGGCCGCTCGCTCATGATGTTCAAGTCCGGACCTGGCAAGGAAGGCAACCAGTTAGTCCCGGATCTGGCCGAGGCCCCTGGCAAGTCGAGCGACGGCGCCAAGACCTGGACCTACAAGATCCGTAAGGGTGTGAAGTTCGATGACGGTACCGAAGTCACCTCGGCCGACGTGAAATACGCGGTGCTGCGTTCCACCGACAAGCAGACCTTCCCAAACGGGCCGGCGTACTGGGAGGCCCCATCGGCGCTCAATCTGCCGAACGGGTACAAGGGTCCATACAAGACGCCAAACATGAACACCGACTCAGCGATCGAGACACCCGACGAGTACACCATCGTCTTCCATATGAAGAAACCGTTCGCGGCCTTCGACTATCTCGTTCAGCAACCCGACACCATGCCGGTTCCCAAGGACAAGGACACCGGTGCCAAGTACCGGAATTCGATCGTCTCCACCGGACCATACAAGTTTGCCGACATGCAGCCAGGCAAGAGTTTCAACCTGGTCCGCAATGATCAGTGGGATCCCGCGACCGATCCCAATCGCAAAGCGCTCCCTGATCGCATTGAAGTAACCCTCAATGTCAATGCCGACGACCTTGACAACCGGCTGCTCAGTGGCGATCTCGACGTCGATGTCACGGCAGTCGGAGTTCAGCCGGCCGCGCAGAGCCGAGTCCTGCAGGATCCGACCCTCAAGGCGAACGCGGACAATCCGCTTGGAGTCCGGAACTGGTACACATCGATCAATCCCACGGTTCCTCCGCTCAACAATATCGAGTGCCGGAAGGCGATCATGTACGGCATGGATCACACCGGCTACCAGACCGCCTACGGCGGGCAGTTTGCTGGCGGTGATATCGCAACAACGATCCTGCCACCAAGCATCCCGGGCCACGTGGATTTCGATTTGTATCCGAGCGGGCCTGATCACAAGGGTGACCTCGACGCGGCAAAGAAGTCCCTGGAGGCCTGCGGCCAGCCGAACGGCTTCGAGACCAACATCGCCTATCGCGCCGAGCGGCCGAAGGAGAAGGCCGCCGCCGAGGCCTTCCAGCAGGCGCTCGGTCGAATTGGTATCAAGCTCACCCTCAGGCCGTACCCGTTGGCCGACTATTTCGCCCAATACTGCGGCCTCCCGCCGTACGTCGTGAAGAACAAGCTGGGTTTGTGCATCAACGGCTGGGGAGCCGACTGGCCCGATGGCTTCGGCTTCCTGTCTCAGATCACCGACTCCCGCGTCATCCGCCCGGCTGGCGGTTCCTCCAATACGAGCGTTCGCATCCCTGAGGTCGACAAGATGCTCGACACAGCCCTGACCGAGCTGAATACGGATAAGCGAAACCAGATCTGGGGCGAGATCGACAAACGGGTCATGCAAGAGGCCGTCATCTACCCAGGCGTGTACTCAAAGGCTCTGTTCGTGCGATCGAAGAATGCCACCAACATCATGGTCACGGATGCTTATGGCGAATACGACTACCTCGGGATGGGAGCCCAGAAGTAGCACGAATATCTGCGTCCTGAGCCTGCCGAAGGGCGCTTCGACAGGCTCAGCGCACATGATCATTTAGGGAGGTGACGTGTTTGCCTACATCGTGCGGCGGCTGCTATGGGCAGTGCTGCTGCTGATTGTGCTCAGCATGGTCACGTTCTCTATCTTCTATTTGATTCCACGACTGGGTGGAGCGACGCCGGAGACGCTCGCGACACGGTATGTCGGGCGGGCCGCGACACCGGAGACGGTCCACCTAACTGCAGAACGCCTAGGATTCCTCGATCCGGTACCCGTGCAGTACTGGCATTGGCTCAAGGGTGTCTTTGTCGGCGCTGACTTCGACTATGGCGCCGGGGTGGAGCATTGTCCGGCACCGTGTTTTGGATACTCCTTCATCACGAAGCAGCCGGTGTGGCCCGAGCTGCTGGATCGTGCGCCAGTGACAATTTCGCTGACAATTGGCGCCGCGATCATCTGGCTGGTCGCTGGTGTCTCAATCGGCGTGATCTCAGCGCTCCGGCGAGGAACGGTATTCGACCGTGGAGCAATGGGCGTCGCGCTGGCCGGCGTGTCGCTGCCGATCTTCTTCACCGGACTGATTGCACTGGCGTTCTTCAGCTACAAGCTCGGGATCACCGCGCCGGGCGGCACCTACGTGCCCTTCAGTCAGAATCCGGCGCTGTGGGCGTACTCGCTGCTACTGCCCTGGATCACTCTCGCCTTTTTGTTCTCTGCGCAGTACGCCCGGCTGACCCGCGCCGGGATGCTCGAGACGATGAGTGAGGACTACATCCGCACTGCGCGTGCCAAGGGGCTTCCGGAGCGGAGAGTCATCCTCAAGCATGCGTTGCGGGGTGCCCTGACCCCGGTCCTTACGATCTTCGGTCTGGACGTTGGCCTGCTGCTCGGTGGTGCGGTGCTTACCGAAAAGACCTTCTCCCTCAACGGTCTCGGCAAGTACGCCTATGACGGCATCGTCAATGGCGACCTGCCGAAGATATTGGGCGTCACCCTGGTCGCCGGCTTCTTTGTGATCATGGCCAACTTGTTCGTTGATCTTCTGTACGGTGTGATCGATCCTCGGGTGCGACTCGAATGAGAACCCTTAGCGGTGGCCGAAACCTACGTTCACGTAGGTTTCACTCGGTCTGCACAGGTTGCAACCTGTGCAGACCGTTAGCAACCTACGTGAACGTAGGTTGCCGACCGGGAGTGAGGGTGGTGTAGGCATGACGACGTCGGCGCTGCGTGACCTAGCCAACCGACATCCCGATCGGGTCGACAAGCAGCCGTTCCTGGAGGTTGTTGATCTTCGGGTGCACTTCCCAACCGACGACGGGTTGGTGAAGTCGGTGGACGGACTGAGTTTCGCGCTCGACCGTGGCAAGACCCTTGGCATTGTGGGCGAGTCTGGGTCGGGCAAGAGCGTCACCAGTTTGGCGATCATGGGTCTGCACACCCGCCCGGCTTCAGAGCAGACGCGCCCCGGCGCGCAATTGAGCGGCGAGATCTATCTTGAGGGCGACGAGTTGCTGGCCAAGACTCCTGAGTATGTCCGGGGCCTACGCGGCAAGCGCATGGCCATGATCTTCCAGGATCCGCTTTCGGCCATGAACCCTTACTACACCGTCGGCCACCAGATCATCGAGGCCTACCAAATTCATAATCCGGTGAACAAGAAGGCGGCGCGAAAGCACGCGATCGACATGCTGGGCAGGGTGGGGATTCCCGAGCCGAGCCGACGCGTCGATGCGTACCCGCATCAGTTTTCGGGCGGCATGCGGCAGCGGGCCATGATCGCCATGGCGCTCTCATGCGATCCGGATCTACTGATCGCCGATGAGCCGACGACGGCCCTCGACGTCACTGTCCAAGCGCAGATTCTTGATCTCATCCGCGATCTGCAACGGGAATTCAACTCTTCAGTCGTCCTGATCACCCATGATCTCGGCGTCGTCGCCGAACTGGCCGACGACGTATTGGTGATGTACGCGGGCCGGGCGATGGAGTACGGCTCGGCTGACCAGCTGTTCAACCGGCCGGCCCACCCCTATACCTGGGGGCTGCTGGGCTCGATGCCGCGCTTCGATCGGGCCAGAAGCGAACGGCTACTCGCGATCACAGGGTCACCGCCCAGCCTGATCAATGTGCCACCGGGCTGTCCCTTCCACCCTCGCTGCGCCTACGCCGCACGAAACGGTGGTCTGAGTGAGGAGGTGCGTCCCGAACTGGTGCCCGTGGAACCCGGCCACATCGTGGCCTGCCATCTATCCGAGACTGACCGTGAGCAGATTTGGGAACACGAGATTGCACCGAAGCTATGACTGCGCCCGCCGACGAGCCCACAACAACGACCGCCGAGCAGGATTCGGACTTGATCAACGTCGAAGGGTTGATCAAGCACTTTCCCATCCGAGCTGGGCTGCTACGCCGCCAAGTGGGGGCCGTTCAGGCGGTGGACGGTATCGACTTCGGGGTCAAGCGCAGGGAAACCTTCTCCATAGTCGGTGAGTCCGGGTGCGGCAAGAGTACGACCGCGCGGCTACTGACCCGGCTGCTGGAGCCGACGTCCGGGAAGATCACCTTCGAAGGGCGCGACATCAGTCATCTCAAGGATGGACCGATGCGGCCGTTGCGGCGTGACATACAAATGATCTTCCAGGACCCTTACTCGTCGCTCAATCCACGACACCCCGTCGGCAAGATCGTCGGTGCTCCCTTCCGAATCCAGGGAGTAACGCCCCCGGGAGGCGTCAAGAAAGCGGTACAGGATCTACTCGCTGCAGTGGGCCTGAACCCGGAGCACTACAACCGCTATCCGCATGAGTTCTCAGGGGGTCAGCGGCAGCGGATTGGCATCGCGCGCACACTCGCGCTGCGCCCGCGGTTGATCGTCGCCGACGAGCCGGTTTCGGCCCTTGATGTCTCGATTCAGGCGCAGGTCCTCAACCTGCTGGAGGATCTGCAGGAAGAGTTCGACCTGACGTACGTGATCATTGCCCACGACCTGTCAGTGGTCCGTTATGTCTCGGATCGAGTGGCCGTGATGTATCTCGGCAAGATCGTCGAGCTGGCCGACGCGGAAATGCTGTACGGGGCCCCGATGCACCCGTACACGGTCGCGTTGATGTCGGCCGTGCCCGTGCCAGACACCCGACGACGCGAGGAGCGGGAACGGATTCTGTTGAGCGGTGACGTGCCGAGTCCGATCTCGCCGCCGCCAGCGTGCCGGTTCCATACCCGATGCTGGAAGGCGCAGGAGATCTGCCGAACCGAAGAGCCGCCACTCGTCGAGCTGCTGCCACGGCATCATGTTGCCTGCCACTTCCCGGAGAACTATCCAGGTGAACCAGCACAGGAGCGCTGAGCTTGTCGAAGCGCGCCCTTCGACGAGCTCAGGGCGCATCTGGGCCGATGATTGATCCATGAGCACCGGAGACGAATCGGCGGACGGCGTCTCATTCACCCACCTTGATCAAGAACTCTTCGATGGGGCGGATGCGACCAAACGAGATCTGATCGACTATTTCGATGCGGTCCACACCGCGATCATTGCCTGCTTACGTGGCCGGCCGCTCTCTGTGATCCGTATCCGACCTGGCCAGCCGCCGTTCATGCAGAAGAACCTTCCCAAGTACACGCCGGAGTGGGTAGCCCGAGTGGCGATCTGGGCCGATGCATCTCATCGGGAAGTCTCGTACGCGTTATGTAATGACCGCCGGACGCTGCTGTGGTTCGCCAATCAGCGGGCCGTGGAGTACCACGTCACGCTTTTCAGCATGACCGAACCGATGCATCCCGACTATCTGGTACTTGATCTTGATCCCCCCGAGGGAGCGACTTTCGGCGTGGTCGTACAGGCTGCCCAACTGATCCACCAGGTGTTGGACGAGGCCGGCATGGCTGGTGGGGTGAAGACGAGCGGCGCCAAGGGTTTGCACATCTTCGTGCCGCTGGCCAGCGGGACGTCACCGGAGGATGCCGCAGCGGCCACCCGAGCGATCGCCGTACGCGCCGAGCGGATCGATCCGGACTTGGCCACGACCGCCTTCGTCAAGGAGGAACGGGAGGGCAAGGTCTTCCTCGACTCGACCCGCGCTGGCGGCGCCACTGTGGTGGCCGCATACAGTCCCCGGATCCGGCCCGGTGTACCCGTATCGTTTCCGGTTTCCTGGGACGACCTCGAGAGCGTCGTACCGGCCGACTTCACGATCAAGAACGCCGCTGAGTTGCTGAACGGGACCGATCCGTGGGCGGAGCAGATGCCGGAACCGCAGCAGCTCGATGCGGACTTGTTAGCCCAGGGCCACACCATCCCTGTAGCCCGTGTCCAGGCAATGCATGAGGGCAAACGGCGGGCCCGCGCCCGGCGCGAATCCTGATCATGTTCCCTGAGTGTCATCATGTGCCCTGAGCTTGTCGAAGGGCAGTGCAGTCGCGCGCTTAGACAAGCTCAGCGCGCAGCGGGGCGTTAAATCTTCAGTCTCTCAACCGATTCCCGGCACGCGGTTCTATATGACCGTCCAAAGCAGCGAATCTGACTGGCATTCGTGGCTTTGCGCGAAGAAACCTCAACCTGGGGAAGGATGTGCGCATGATTGAGATCGACGTCATCCTGCTGGTGGGTGCCGTCGTCTTGATCGCTGCGATCATTGCTGCCCGCATCGGCGCTCGAATCGGGCTGCCGTCCTTGTTGCTGTTCCTCGGGCTTGGCCTGGTGATGGGCGAATCCGGCATCGGAATCCCGTTCAGCAATGCCGATCTTGCTCAGGCTCTCGGGTTCGCTGCGTTGGTGGTGATCCTCGCTGAGGGCGGTCTCACCACGCGGTGGAGCGATATCAAATCCTCGACCATCCTGGCGGCACTGCTCGCTACCGTCGGCGTCGGAATCAGTGTCGGGCTGATGACCCTCTTCGGACACTACGTCTTGGGATTGCCGATTTACATCGCCATGCTGCTCGGCGCCGTCACTTCACCAACCGACGCTGCAGCGGTCTTCTCGGTACTTCGGAATGTTCCGATCCCGCATGCCTTGCGTGGTGCCCTGGAAGCCGAGTCTGGTCTCAACGATGCGCCAACAGTGCTGCTCGTTATGGTCGCCAGCTCTCTCGCGGTGGGCGAACCGATGGAGGTCGGCGTTTTAGGCTTATTCGGCCTGATCGTCATCGAGCTGCTTGGCGGCCTCATTATCGGTGGTGGTCTTGGTTGGGTTGGAGCACAGATCCTGCGCCGTGTCGCCTTGCCGTCTTCGGGGCTCTACCCTCTGGCAATCCTGGTCTGGACGGTGTTCGCGTACGGCATCACCGCAGTCATTCACGCCAGCGGGTTTGCCGCCGTCTATGTCTGCGCCCTGATTCTTGGAAACGTCCAGCTTCCCCACCGCGCTGCGACCCGCTCCTTTGTGGAAGGAATCGGCTGGATCGCGCAAATCGGGCTCTTCGTCATGCTGGGTCTGCTGGCCTTTCCCGACCGGGTTACGTTCCGTGCCGCAGTCATCGCGATCTCAGCCGGCCTTTTCTTGACCTTGCTTGCTCGCCCTGCCTCGGTTGTGGCCTGTGCGGCCTGGTTCAGGACCCCGATCAAGCATCAGGTGTTTTTGTCGTGGGCCGGTCTTCGTGGAGCTGTGCCAATTGTCCTGGCCACGATTCCGCTGGCACGGGACGTAGCAGGAGCGGAGTTCCTTTTCGATGTCGTCCTGGTTTTCGTTATCGTCTTCACCTGCCTTCAAGGCCCGTCGCTGCCCTTCGTCGCTCGACTGCTCGGGCTGATCGACGACGAGTCGACGCAGGACGTCGAAGTCGAAGTTGCGCCCCTGGACAAGATTTCGGCGGATTTATTGCAAGTCCGTATTCCCGCCAAATCGCATCTGGTTGGAGTGGAGATCCTGGAGCTGCGGCTCCCCAAGGACACCGTCGTGTCCTTGATCATCCGAAATGATCGGCCCTTCTACCCGGGCGCCCGAGAACGGATTCAGGCAGGCGATGAGCTGCTGATTGTCACACCTGAGGATCAGCGAGCGAACACCGAGGAGCGGCTACGAGCCGTGGGCCAGCGTGGCCGACTCGCCCGCTGGCGCTCCCGGACTGAGCACTCAAGGTAGGAGCACCCGTACGCGCGTACGAGATCCTGACAACTTCATTGGTGATTCAACGCGCGCCGTCTCAAGACGCCTCGCGAGTGTTCGGAGCCGCTTTCGTCACGCATTGCTCACCTGGAGACGGCAAACACTGGCGGTTAATGCACATAGGACTGGCCGAGCACAGACCTGGTTAGGAGGCCTCGGCGGGTGGCCGCGTGGTCAGCTCTCGTACCGCCGCATCGATGTCCTCGCCAGTCGTGTCGATGGGCTCCATGTATAGCCGCGCCTCAGCGATCAAGCCGTCACGGACCACCATGATCGTCACACCTCGCATGACGAAGGGCGAGCGGTCCACGTGATGCCCGTGCCAGTCCCACTCACCCCAGTGGTTGTTGCCGTCAATCGAGGACGACACGAGATCGACGGTGAGATCAGGTACTGCCGCAAAGAGTGCCGTCCAGTTCTTGGCCACTTGTGCGCGACCCCCGAAAGTACGTCCCGAGTGCACCGGCTGAGAGCTGGCGTAGTCCTCCGCAAATAGAGCTGCCATGCGTTCAGCGTCGTGGGAGTTCATCACGTCACGTAACCGCTTCAGCACTGTTGACATACCACTGCCCAGCTTTCTCTACCTCGAGGACTTCAGAGCTGCGAGCTGATCGAGTCCGAAGATGCCGGGTGTCTCTCGTACGACCGCCAGACTGTCGCCTGAGGCTGAGCCAGCTTCCTTCAGGAGAATCTGTTCTGGAAGCACCAGGACGTCCACCGGAATGCGATATGCCGAAGCAGCGCGGGCGATGTAGCTCTGCAAGGTTTCTATGCCCTCTGCGCTGGATTGCAACGCCAGACGTGCCACCCGCACAACAGCGTCGAATCCGCTCATGCCGGCAATCCTCGCACCGACATGATCGCGGAACGGCGACTTCGACAACACTCACCCGCCGCTGGCGGCCAGTCTGGACTCAGTTGCCAAGCGCTGGGGTCGGGCTTGGCGTCTGAGAAGGCAGGCACACCGTATCGGTGTCCAGCTGGTAGGTCGTCTTGGCTTTCTTGTCGAAGCCCCCGTACTTATTGCCGACGAGCACATCGACCGTACGATCGACCCGTTGATCGGAGCGTACGACCGACTGCTTGAAGAACGTCTTGACGAACTTCACCTCGGGATTGTTGACGTCGGCGCCGACGATGACGGTCTTCTGAATCTTCTCTACCGTGTTGGTAGTCAGCGCGACGCGGAACCCTTTGGTCCGCAGCGATCGGCCGACGTCGGCCGCCAAACCCTTGCGATCACCGCCGTTGTACACCTTGACAACGACCTGACTGCTCTTCAGCTGACCCTTCGGTACCGTCTGGCTGACGCAGGGCTCCGGTGGCAGCGCCGGGACGGGCTTGATGATGTTGTTGTAGCCCCACCATGCCCCGTACAAAAGCACCCCGAACAAGATCAGAAGGGTGACTGGGGTTCGCACCACGCGGAAGATCCGACCGATCAACGTCGAACTCCTTTACCTCCGCAGCGGCCCCGATGCGTGCTGTGATTGGCACTCTGACGAGCGATCGCGCAATCCGACTCCTTCGTCGCTTGCGGCCGCGGTAAGCGACCCGTCATAGTCCTGCCAGCCGCAAGCTCCTGCAGTCGTCGGAGCAATAGCTCGTTATAGTGCCTGGAGTTCCCCGAGCTCCTCCCGTGCCCGACTACCCCCCGTGCGGTGAGAGCCTACCTGGAGTTTGGCGCTACTTCAGGTCAAGGACTCGAGCATGCATGGTCTGCCGCTGCTGAAGGGCCGCGCGCAGGGCGCGATGCAACCCGTCCTCGAGATAGAGCTCCCCGCGCCAAGACACGACGTGGGCGAAGAGATCGCCGTAGAAGGTCGAGTCTTCTTCCAGGAGCGCTTCCAGGTCCAACGTGCGCTTAGTGGTAACGAGCTGATCCAAGCGCACCTGGTGCGGGGCGATAGCCGCCCACTGTTTCTGGACGTAGCCATGATCTGGGTACGGGCGTACGTCGCCGACGCGCTTGAAAATCACTGTGACACTCTATTCAACTTGGGGAGGGCATCTCCACGGTCCGTCGTTACGATTTGGCACATGAGCGAGCCGGTGGTTGCACAACTCTCCGAGGACGGCCAACGGATCGTTCAGGGCTATACCTTCGACGAACCGTCGATCGAGCTCGGCGTCCTGATGGAGAACGATGTGCCCGTTCCATCCGCCGTTGTTCGGATTCCATTGAGCATGCTGAACCGGCATGGCTTGGTGGCAGGGGCCACCGGTACCGGAAAGACCAAGACGCTGCAATTGATGGCCGAGCAGATCTCGGCTGCGGGTGTACCGGTCTTTGCCGCGGACATCAAGGGCGACTTGTCGGGTATTGCCTCACCTGGGCAGCCGAACGACAAACTGCTGGCGCGTACCCAGAAGATCGGCCAAAACTGGCAGCCTCGGGCGTGTCCCACGGAGTTCTTCGCTCTCGGCGGTCAGGGCAACGGCGTACCGCTGCGGGCGACCATGAGCTCATTTGGACCCGTGTTGTTGTCGAAGGTGTTAGGACTCAACGAGGTACAGGAGTCCTCGCTCGGGCTGGTCTTCCATTACGCCGATCAAGCCGGGCTGCCGTTGCTGGATCTCAAGGATCTGCGAGCGGTGCTGACCTATCTCACCAGCGATGAGGGCAAGGCGGAGCTGAAGAGCATCGGTGGCCTGAGCGCCTCAACGGTCGGCGTGATCTTGCGGACCTTGATCAACTTCGCCGACCAGGGAGCGGAGGCCTTCTTCGGCGAGCCGGAGTTCGATACCGCCGATCTGCTGCGGGTGACTGCGGATCGCCGCGGTGTTGTCTCGCTGCTGGAGCTGCCCAACCTGGTGGATCGGCCGGCGGTCTTCTCCACCTTCTTGATGTGGCTGCTTGCCGATCTGTTCCACGAGCTGCCGGAGGTCGGGGACATCGACAAGCCGAAGCTGGTCTTCTTCTTCGATGAAGCGCATCTGCTCTTCGACGATGCGTCCAAGGCGTTCCTGGATGCCATTGCTCAAACAGTTCGGCTGATTCGCTCCAAGGGTGTGGGCATCTTCTTCGTCACTCAGACTCCAAAGGACGTGCCCGACGACGTACTCGCGCAACTAGGATCCCGGGTGCAACATCAGCTCCGGGCCCACACGCCGAACGACGCCAAGGCGCTCAAGCAAACGGTTGCCACTTTTCCCAAGTCGCACTATGACCTTTCCGAAACCTTGCAGCAGCTGGGCATCGGTGAGGCGATCGTCACGGTGATGGATCCCGATGGTGCACCGACACCCGTTGCCTGGACTCGGATGCGGGCGCCGGAGTCTCTGATGGCTCCGACGCCGGATGAGGTGCTGCGGCCCGGGATCGCCGCCTCGGCGCTGATGGCCAGGTATGGGCAGCCGCTCGATCGCGACTCGGCGCACGAAATCCTGGCTCGAAAGCTGCAGGCTGGTGCGGAGGAGGCCGAGCGAGAACGACTCGAGAAGGAGGCTTCGGCGCGGGCGGCGGCTGACGAGAAGGAACGGCAGAGAGCTCAGGCCCAGGCTGAGCGTGAGGCTCGGGCAGCGACGCGGGCCCAGCCGCGTACGTCGCAACGCCGGGAGAAATCGATGGTGGAGCAGATCACGGATTCGAGCGCGTTCAAGCAGTTCGCGCGTACGGCCGGGACCGAGATCGTTCGCAGCATCTTTGGGACTGCACGCCGCCGGCGCCGCTGAGGCCCGGCATGAGCCTGTCGAACGGCAACTCCCACACAGTTCGACAGGCTCAAGCCTTACGGGACCTACTATGCGACCTTGCGGCTGGCTGTGCATTGGTTTGCTGAAAAGCGCGCTGCTGCTGTAACCGCTGAGCGGCCGCGGCATTGTGATTGATGATCGCTACGATCACTGCGTACCGTTCCGCCTCCTCGCGGCGCTTCTGTTGCTGGCGGCGGCGTTCTTCCTCCAACATGGCTGCTTCTCCTTATGGATAAGCGAAAAATGGGCGCAATCGACCGGACGACCGGCAGAGGTCGCCGGACGCGGGAGTCGATTCAGCTGCTCAGGCGCCTAGACAGGCGAGTCAGTGAGCGCCAGCAATCAGCGCTTGAGCGAGGAATGTAATGAAGGAGCAGCGACGCTATACGGCGCTGTCGGGAGTGGTGCTCAACCAGCCGGCCCAAGCTCGGCTGATCGCCATCTTGGGATTAATCATGATCATGTACATGGTGAGCACCCCCTCTCTGGGAAGAGCTGCGGTCCCGTGCGGAGCGCTTGATGATCAAGAGTAAGCGTTCGCGCCCGGACCCGGCAATCGAATTATTTCGGAGAGGCATAAGGTGAGGACCAGACCTTGATCACCAATGTGACCGTCAAGGAGCTTCCCATGACCCTCTCCAGCCCTGACACCCCGCCCACAGACGTACCTGAGGCCGACTGGGCCGAACAGGCACTCGAGGCCGACCCGCTAGCCGAGGCCGATGCTGAGGGCGAACCGAGTCTACGGCCGGCCAATGTGACAAGCGTGCTACGTGAGGCCGATGACGCCGACCTGGCGGAGCAGGAGACCGTGGCGTATGTGGGTGACGACGACCTCCGCTGAACGCGTCGGTGTTCCGTCGCCTCGGCCAGCAAGTGGTCACAAGCGGCATCAGAATCTCGGATTTCGACGTTGTTTCTGACCACTTTCCATGCGAGGTCCGGTGACGGCGCCCTCCCTGGTCAGAGTCGTCATCCAGCGTCTACACCATGTGAGCTAGTCGCCTGACAACGTCCATGCGGTCTGTACGACCCGGCATGCTGCATTATCTTGCTACTGATGAAGGCGCGCTCGGGGATCGCCCAGGCGGCAGCGCTTGTAACGGGATTGACCGCGCTGTCGGCGGGTTTGGGCTTCCTTCGTGATGTCGTCATAGCCGGCGTCTTCGGCGCTGGCGGCGAGCTCGATGCCTTTCTGGTAGCCCAGGGACTGATGAATCTGGTGCTGGCGCTCGTGGCCGGCGCCATGGCCAAGTCGACGGTGCCCGTGGTCGCCGCACAGGTCAGTGCGGATGGCGACTCGAATAAGCCGGCGCACACTCTCTCCGTCGTACTGACGGTGACACTGGTCGTCCTCGGGCTTGGTTCGCTGGTCATGGCATTAGCCGCGCCCTTGGTGGTCACCGTGCTCGCGCCGGGGTTCAAGGGCGCGCAGGCCGACCTCGCCGCTTCGCTAACTCGCATTGTGCTGATTGCGACCGTGCTGATCTCCGGTACCAACCTGCTCGCGGCCGCCGCGGAAGCCCACCGCCGATTCTTCTGGTCCGCGATGCAGGGGGTTCCCTTCAATGTGATCATGATCGTCGCGGCGGCGGTGTTCGGTCCGCGGTACGGCGTCTATGCGCTAGCCGTCGGGTTCGTCGTTGGCTCCGGAGCCCGGTTGTTGTGCCAGCTGGTGCCGATTCATGCCTTGAAGTTGCGGCTGCGCGCCTCGTGGGACCTGAAGGATCCTGGCTTCAGATCGATCGCCAAGTTGATTCCGCCGTTGTTAGTCGGCAGCGCGCTCGGCAATGCCAACACCATGGTGGATCGGGCCGTGGGCTCGATGGTCGGCGAGGGCACCATCTCGGCCTTGAGCTATGCCTGGCGGATCATCTCGCTCGGTCAGACGTTGCTCGTCGCCTCGCTGCTCACCGCGCTCTACCCAGCATTCGGCGCTGCTGCGGGAAGCCGTGATCTCGCTGAAATGCGACGGCTAGTCGGTCGAGGGCTCTCAACGGTGGCCACGGTACTGATGCCGGTGTGGGGTTTCCTGGTCGTCTGCGCAGTGCCGCTGGTTGCACTGGTCTTCGAGCATGGCAGTTTTTCCCCGAGCGATACGCAGCGAACGGCGACGGCGATGTTGTGGTACGCGCCTGCCTTGTTGGCGCTGGGGTGGCGTGAGATGGTCGTACGCGCCTCGTACGCAATGGGTGACTCGCGCCGCCCAGTGACCGTCTTCGTCATGGCCATGACGATCAATGTGGTAGGGGATTTCACCCTTGGACTGACCTTCGGCATCGCCGGGATCGCCGCCTCGACCTCGCTTTCGGTCATGTTCGCTGCGGTCGCCAATACCTGGTTACTGGGCCGGCATCACGACGCCGTTGATCTCAGATCGCTGCCGTTGATGATTGGGCGCACCGGCGTCGCAGCGGCGGCGGGCACTGCTGCCGCCGCTCTGGTCTACTACCTGCTGGATCCGCTTCTGGGCCCGGGGTTGATCAACGAGATCTTGTTGGTGACGCCAGTCGGCCTTGTCCTGGTAGGCGTATTTATCGGGGCCTTGTACGCGCTGCGCGCCCCGGAGCGGCTACTGCTGACCGAAGTCATAGAAGTAGTTGCGCGCAGGCGACTCTGAGTTTGGTTAGGCCGGGTTCGGTTAGGCCGGGCGAACCAGGACGAAGGGCGTGCTGGTGAGACGTTGGCCCAGGGGATTGTCCCCAAGCACAGCGGTCAGCGTCTCAGCCGACAGTGACCGAGGCGAGACGGCCCGGATCGAGCCGCCGTAGTCATTCAGATCGACGATGCTGACGCCGATATCCACCGCCCGCTCAAGATCGGCACAGAGGCGCTGGGCCACCTTGGTGTCCAAAGGCGGGAAGAGCACGTGCTCGTACGGCGGCCGGCCGCCGTCGACATCCCGTGCGATCGATCCGGCGATCCGATAGAACGGTCCATGCATCCCTAAAGGGCGCGTGATCGCAGTGGCCATCGCTGCGGTAATGATCCGCCCGTAGCCGACGGTACGCACCACGTACTCCATCTTCTCGGGGACCTTGAGTCCCTTCGAATCAGTGCGCGGATGAACGTGACGCGCCAAGAACCGAGCCAATCGACCAGGCTGCACGGTGGCGATATCCACTGTCTGGCCGGTGAGCAGGATGGCGACCTTCTCACTGATGGCTACGGTATCGCCCGGCTGAGCGATCTGGAGATGCTCCTTCAGGGCCAGTGTCAGATCATCTGTTTCGTCCAACCACCGCGTATGCAGTGGAAGTCGCAGATATTCAACACCGGCTGAGTTCACCTTGGTCCACAGTCGGACGCTTCTATCTGCCTCCGGCTTAGTGGCAAAGCTCATGTCGACCCCCGCTAGACGTTGATGCTGTGAAGCAAGTGACGGATGTGACCACTTGTGATGATAGGACGCCTGGAGACGGCTGATAGTCCCCCAAGTAATCGGCGTGTCGCGCTAGACGAACGCGGATTGCACTGATCAGAAACGCGATCACAGTAGCTGATTTGCCGCAAGTTCGTGGCGAGTTCGGAATAAATGCTGAGGAGAGCGGCAACGGCGATGTCATTTGGCGAGCAACGAAGACGTGGCAGGTTTCGAGTCGTGAGTGGCATGGGGACATGCAGGCTGACATGATCGGCTTGTGGCGTCAGAACCGCGGATGGTCTCGCTCGGTTTCGGCAAGTTCGCGCGATCAGACCGCATTTATGCCTTGGAGCCGTTGCTGGGTGACGAGCGTGGAGATGGTCACAGAACAAGGGTCTGGGTTGAGGGCATCAAGGATCCGATCGTCGCCGCGCGTACTGAGGTGACCATCCTGCGCGACATGGGCCAGGAGGCCGCCGCCATCGAGGCGCCGTTCATTGATGAGGCCCTGGATCTGGCGTCGCGACTGGCCGCTGCGGCGGAGGCCGGCCGAGTTGATCTCAACGATCTTGGACGGCGAGCTCGTCGGGTACTAGCTGCCACCACTGGCCGACGCGAGTGAAACGTGCACCCTGAGTTTGTCGTCGCCGAACGGTGAGGCCAAGATTGCGCCCTGAGCTTGTCGAAGGGTGCGGACTCTCACTTAGCGTGCTCAGCTCGCATCAGGATGCGAGTCACCATTGGTGCGCCTCAGATCTCCGGCTTTGACCCAAACCTGGCGCCCGTCCGGACCGCGTACCCGTCCCCACCACTCCCCACGTTCCAAAACCCAATAGTCGAGGGCTCCGGCTGCGGCCCATGTCGCAGTTTCGACGTCGACTGGTGGGCGTACCTCGCGCCGCTCGTCTGCTCCTCGTTGCCCGTACTGGTTGTAGACAACGTCCATATCCATTGCCATCTGGCAAGCTTCCTCTTCGCCAAGATCAACAGCGCGCCAGCCCATCACGCCCCCGTCGTAGACGCCCCATCGCCCGCTGCCAATGTGTCGCGCCTCAAACCTCACACATCTATTAGAACACGAGTGCGATTAATTCGGCAGGTTGAAATGCGGCTGAATGACGAACCCGTTTGCAACAGCCCTAGCTCTGCACAGGTTGCTTACGGTCTGCACGGGTTGCTACCTGTGCAGACCGTGCGAGACCTACGTGAACCTAGGTTTCGGCAGCCGGGTTAAGCAGCTTGAGGCAAGCGAGCCTGGACTGGACTACATGTCCATGCCGCCGTTGACACCCCAGATCTGACCGGTGATGTAGGAGGACTCATCGGCGGCGAGGAATCGGACGATCCGCGCGACCTCCTCAGGTCGTCCGAACCGGCGCAGCGGAATCCCGCCTTTGATCCTGTCGAGCACCTTCTCCGGCACGGCGGCGACCATCTCGGTGTAGGTGTAGCCAGGAGTGACGGTATTGACAGTGACCCCGATGCTGTCCTCGTCGAGCTTGCCAGCCCGCTCGAGCAGGAAGGCGGCTTCGCGAGCGAACGTCTTGGTCAGCCCGAAGAGGCCCGACTTGGAGGCCGCATAGTTGGCTTGACCGATGTTGCCGATCTCACCAATGATCGAGCTGACATTGATGATCCGGCCGCTGCCGCGCTCGACCATGTGTCCGAGCACGGCCTGAGAGAGGAAGAACGCGCCGGAGAGGTTGACGTCCAGCACCTTGTGCCAGTCATCGTCGGTCAGCTTGAGGATCGTCTTGTCGATCGTGATACCGGCGTTGTTCACCAAGATGTCGAGCCGGCCGTACTGCTCTAAAACTTCGTTGACCACCCGGCGGCAGTCGTCCGGATTGGCAACGTTGCCGCGGTGGGTGCTGACCGGTGTGGACCATTTCGTCGTGAACTCCTGTGCGAACTCGTTCGCGCGCTCCACGTTGCCACTGAAGCCGGCCGCAACCGTCGCGCCTCGCGATGCGAGCTCTTCGGATATGGCGGCGCCGATCCCCCGGGTACCACCGGTGACCAGTGCCACTCGGCCGATGAGTTTCGATCCCCGCGCCAGGCCGGCGGGCTCCTCGGCAACGTCGACGGTGGCTGATTCGCTCATGTTGTGCCTCCTGGGATAGCTCACGAAAATATGTGGTCGGGGGTTTATCTGATCCTCGCGCATTGCCCGATTCAGGCACAACGGGGGGGACTAAGAAGGTTAGGTATTGAGCCCATCGTTGCCGCCGTAAAGAGTGATGATCACCAAGACACCGGCAGCGGGATTGAGCGGCGGCGCGTGACCGGGGCTGGCCGTCGTCTTGAGTCGCTCTGACTTTCGGGTAGCTGGTGACTTTGCCGGCTTGTGCCCTTTCGGCAGCCTCAGGGCACCTTTCGCTCATGGCAGGCGCATGGGGGCCCGACTGGCGCCACGCGCCACGTATTTGCCGACCTGTGCGCAGAAACACATTGAAGGCGCTCGGGGATGCGGCACACTCGTCGCCGTGACAACCACGATCCTGCAAGATCACCAAACTGGTATCGAGGCGTCGACCGACTTTTGGCGTACGGCGGTGATCTATCAGATCTATCCGCGCAGCTTCGCCGACAGCAACGGCGATGGCATCGGTGACCTGCCGGGCATCACGTCTCGGGTGCCGTACCTGAAATCGCTCGGCGTGGATGCCGTATGGCTCAGCCCGTTCTATCCCTCGGCGCTCGCCGACGGAGGCTATGACGTTGATGATCACCGCGATGTCGATCCGCGGCTCGGCACGTTGAGCGACTTCGATGCGATGGTCGGCGCATTGCATCACGCCGATATCAAGGTGATCGTCGACATCGTGCCGAACCACACATCCGATCGGCATACCTGGTTTCTGCAAGCCCTTGCCGCCGGCCGAGGCAGTTCGGAGCGTGATCGTTATCTCTTCCGCGACGGCCGTGGCGCAGCGGGCGAGCTGCCGCCCAACGACTGGGAATCACTGTTCGGTGGATCGGCTTGGACACCGGTTGGCGATGGTCAGTGGTACTTCCACTGCTTCGCGCCCGAGCAGCCGGATCTCAACTGGGAGAACGAGGAAGTTCGTGAGGACCTCAGGCGGACCCTGCGCTTTTGGGCCGACCGCGGCGTCGATGGGTTTCGGATCGATGTAGCCCACGGTCTGCGCAAGGACATGTCCGAGCCGTACCCGCCGTGGCTCGAGATCGCTGACATCATGCGAACCGACGGCTCACATCCGCTTTGGGATCGTGACGACGTCCACGACATCTATGCGGACTGGCGGCGAATCTTCAATTCCTACGACCCGCCCCGGTACACGGTTGCCGAGGCCGCGGTGCATCCGACGCGGCGAGCCCGGTATGCCGCAGCTGACAGTCTGGGGCAAGCGTTCAACTTCGCAATGCAAGACGCCGACTGGCGCCCCGAGGACTTCCGTGACGTGATCAACACCGGCCTGGCCGACATGATCAACACCGGCGCAACGACCAGTTGGCTATTGGGTTGCCATGACACGCCTCGGGTCGCCAGCCGATACGGTCTGCCTCTCGAAGAGGGACGTCCAGCCCAGCAAGTCGCCCGATCCTGGTTGCTGACCGATGGCGTGGCGCCTGACCTGAACCGTGCGGTGGGGGAGCGGCGCGCCCGAGCGGCGATCATGATCTTGTTAGCGCTGCATGGCTCGGCGTACATCTATCAAGGTGAAGAGCTTGGGTTGCACGAGGTGGCCGACCTGCCTGCGGAGGCATTGGAGGATCCGATGGCCAGTCGGTCTGCTACTGAGAAGGGTCGTGACGGGTGCCGGGTGCCGTTGCCCTGGAATGTTGATGAGCCGTCCTTCGGCTTCGGCTCCGCGAACGCGCACCTGCCCCAGCCCGACTGGTTCGGCGAGTACGCGGTGAGCGTCCAGGACGCAGATCCGGATTCGACGCTTAACCTCTACCGCCAGGCGCTCGAGCTTCGCCGTGAGCTGTTCACTGGTAGCGACTTCAGATGGGTTGAATCAGGACCCTCGGTGCTGCACTTTGCGCGATCAGCCGGCATACGCTGCATAGCCAATTTCGGCGCAGAGCCGGTCGTCCTTCCGCCGGGCGAGGTGCTGCTCAGTAGCGCTCCGATCGAGGGTGACCGGTTGCCTGCCGACACCACGGTTTGGCTACGCGTGCGGCACCCCGATCAGTTTGACGACGACGGAGAGTCAACATAGAGCATTAGCGAATCGCACCGGGGAGCCAGCAATGAGTGAAGCAGTTGTACTGATCGGCACGAGAAAAGGGCTCTGGATCGGCCATTCGGACGAAGAACGCGAGAAGTGGGAGTGGTCGGAGCCGCAATTCCTGATGGAGGCGGTCTACGGAACCGGCATCGACATCCGTGGCGCACAACCGAGACTTCTGGTGGGTGGCACGTCCGAGCACTGGGGCCCGGGCGTCTACTACTCCGACGACCTGGGCGCCAAGTGGACCGAGGCTCAGGCCGCTCCGGTTCGGTTTCCTCAAGAGCTCGGCAGCAGTGTCGAGCGCGTCTGGCAAATCCAGCCGGCGGGTCCCAAAGATCCCGACGTCATCTATGCCGGCACCGAGCCGTCGGCGCTGTTCCGCTCCACCGATCGGGGCGAGTCGTTCACGCTGATCAGGTCGCTGTGGGACCACCCGCATCGGGAACACTGGCAACCGGGCGGCGGTGGGCAGGCAATCCACACCGTGTTGCCCGATCCGACCGACTCGGCGCATGTGACTGTCGCGATGTCGACGGGTGGGGTCTATCGGACGTACGACCGGGGCGAGACCTGGAACCCTGCCAACGCTGGCATCAGCGTCAAATTTGCACCCGATCCCTTCCCTGAGTTTGGGCAGTGCGTGCACAAGATTGCTGCGCATCCGACTGCGCCGAACCGGATTTTCGCGCAGAACCACGGCGGGGTCTACCGCTCCGATAACGGTGGCGACCAGTGGGTTTCGATCGCTGAGGGCCTGCCGAGTGACTTCGGATTTCCGATCGTGGTTCATCCGCATAAGCCGGAGACGGTGTTCGTGTTTCCGCTGACAGCAGACATCCACCGCTTTCCGCCTGACGGCAAGGCGCGCGCCTGGCGCTCTGACGACGCTGGTCAAACGTGGACGTCGTCGGAGTCTGGCCTACCGGACGGGTTCTATGCCTCCGTGCTGAGGGATGCCATGACCGCCGACAATGCCGAGCAGACGGGCTTCTACTTCGGCGCCCGTGACGGTTCGGTGTTCGTCAGCACTGATGACGGTGCCAATTGGCGGCAAATCGCGGGGCATTTGCCTGACGTACTGTCCGTACGAGCGGCGGTCGTGTAGCCCTCACGACTACTCGAGATCTGGCGTATCGGTTCGAGCTCTGGCCCGACGAAGCTGTGCACGGGTTGCTTAGGGTCTGCACACGTTGCAACCTGTGCAGACCGAGCGAAACCTACGTTCACGTAGGTTTCGAACAGAGTTGGCGTGGCAACAAGCGCGAGAGTCAGGCGGCGTCGTTACGGGCGGGGCCGGTTGTGCCACGTACCACCAGCTCAACCTGCAGTTCATCCTGACTTGGCACCGGACCGTCATAATCGCTCGCGCCGACCGCCCCGATCATGGCGTAGGCAGCTCGTACGCCTTGCTCATGAGCGTGCTGGCTCACCGTCGTGAGACCCCACCAGCGTGACATCGGATGATCATCAAAAGCGGCGAGCGAAAGATCATCAGGACAACGAAGTCCGGCTGCGCGTAGCACCGCCGTAGCGCCGAATGCCATTTCATCGGTGTGGCAGAAGATTGCAGTCGGAAGCTTGCGACCGCGTGCGAGCAGCTCATTCATGGCGCTCTGGCCGTCAGCAGCGTGGCAGTCGCCTGGTTGCAGGACATTGCGGCTATCGATGTCAAACCCGGCGTCTCGTACGGTGTCCCGCAGGCCATCGGTCCGCTGGTCCCAGACGTGATCGTCGTGCTTGCCCGGGGTTCGTCCGTCAAAGATTCCGATATCGCGATGACCCAGCGACAACAGATGCTTCGCGATCAGTCGCCCGCCACCTCGATTATCGACGGAGATTCCCGGCACACTGGTGAGCGGCGAGCCCGGTGCACTGACCCATTGGGGACCGACGGGTACCCGCCCAGATTCCGCGGTCTCCTCGTCCCGCTCGACAGAGATGGTGCCTGCGAAGAGGAGCGCGTCACGGCCTCGGCCGGCGCCGAGCTCTCGGAACAGCTTGCGGAACTGCGGAGAATCGACATCAGAAAAGTCGGAGTCGCCATCCAGATTGATGAGCTCTACCCGAAAGCCGGCGGGACTGAGGATCTCGCTGGCTCCGGACGCGAACTCACTGAAGTACCAGGAGCGCAGCGTAGGAAGCACAATGCCGACCGTTCTGGAGTGCCCACTGGCAAGTGCAGTGGCCAAATGGGACGCTGCGAAATCCAGCCGGTCGGCCGTCTCGATGATCCGCTCCCTGGTCGACGGACCCACTCCCGGAATGCCACGCAGGGCGCGCGAGACCGTGCCTTTATTGACACCTGCTTCCCGCGCGACGTCAGCAATCGTGGTACGACGAGCGGTGGCTTGAGGCCTTGTCGCAATAACCCACGCATGGGTTTCGGCGAGCACGGGTCACACTATACGGCGGGCGAAAGCTTCAGGCAGCCCTTCTTTTGGCTCTGACCAGGTCAATCACTCCTTGGTCGCTCGCTCGACATGTGTCGACGCCCTGCAGTTACCCTCCTGACTTCGCTAAATCGCCCGGCCACGAGACAATGTCACGGAAGCCTGGAGTAGCAAGGCCTGGGGAGGGGACCGATGACTGCGGCGCTGGGGCGCTGGCGTGCCACGTACACGCCAGGAGAATGGGTTGTGCTGTCCGGGCCGACGTCCTTAGTGCTGCTTGAGCCGCCGACACATGAATGGGCTGCGTTAATCAACACGCTATGGGACGAGGTCGTCGCCTCGAGCTCCATTGTTGATCTCGCGGAACGGCTAGCGCAGTTCAAGATTGATGAACTGCCCAGTCTCGCCGCCTTCTTCTGGACCGAAGACGGCATGCGTTCTCTGATTCGGGGCGAGATCTCGGTAGTCGATCTCGCTACTGGGAAAGTGGTAGCGGACGGCCAGGGCATCCAGACCTGGAGCGAAGTTGGGCTCGGCAGCGTGAACCACGTCCGGGTCGAGGTACCACACGACGGAGATGCCACCCTGCTCGAGCTGCCGCTTGTCGTGGGAGCGGTACGCGCCTCGTCGATAGTCCTTGATGCCTCAGGCCAGGCCCAGGTCAGCTCTCCGCAGGAACAATCCGTGCCTGAGGAAGCAGCGCCCGTCAACCCCGAACCAGCGATCAAGCCAGAATCAACGACCGAGCCATTGCCGGAGGCGATTGTGGCGCCGCCCGTTGAGGCAGCTGAGCCGGCTGTCGAGGGAGTCGGCGTTGCGCCCGACAAGCCGATGGACAATACCGCTGAGCTGTCAGCAGCAGAGATCGCCGCTATAGCCAGCGCCGAGACGGAGCTGATGCCATCTCCATTCGATGACGAGTCAGACTCCGCGCCAGGGGCTGGCGCGGCACAACAACTCGAGTCGGCGGTCGCACCTCAGTTGGGAGCGGATCCTGCCGCTGTACTGGCCCGTGCAGTCCCACCAGACTCCGGCGATTCGCTCGATGAGCCGGATCTTCAAGACTCGGCGATCTTGGCTGTGCTCTGTCCAAATGGGCACGCAAGCCCGCCCAGTGCGACAAGTTGTCGGGTATGCGGTGGTCCAGTCGCCACTCAGGGGCCGCAATTTATTGCGCATCCAGTCTTGGCCGTGCTTCGCGCTTCCGACGGGAGCAGCGCCGAGCTCGACCGGCCGGTGCGCATCGGCCGCGCACCCTCCGTGGATCGATCGAGCAGTCCGGAACCCCGGCTGATGACGGTCCCTAGTCCGAATTACGACATCAGCCGGACACATCTCGAGGTGACTCCAGATGACTGGCAGATTGTTGTCACCGATCTGAACTCCACGAACGGAACAATCCTGGTACGGCCGGGCGGCCGAGATCGTCAGCAGCTCGGCCCAGGTGAGCCGATTCCCGTACCGGTGGGCAGTGTCATAGAGCTCGGTGACGGAGTTTCAGTATTGATCGACTTTCCGCAGTAGCGTCTGGTGCTGCGACAGAGTTACCAACGACGAGGAGCTGTAGATGGAACCGCCTGTGCCGGGTCGCCACCCGAATCGCGAGACAGGCCTGCCACCCGGAGTGGAGGTGGGGCCGCCCGGCAATCGCTTCGTGGCGTACCTGATCAATATGTCGGTTCCCGTCGTGGTCAGCATCGTGCTGTTGCTTCTGCTCCCCTCGACTAGTGGTGGGGCGCAAACAACACTGCTTGTGATTGGCATGGCCGTCATAGTCGGCTGGGCCATTTTCGTGTGCTATCTGCTCGCTGTTCGGGCAGCCAGTCCTGGCCTGCGCGTGATGAAGCTGCAGCTGGTCGGTTTTCTCGATGGCCGGCCGATCGGCTGGAGTCGGGTCTTGGTACGGGGTTTGGTGTTCTGGGCTCTGTATGTCACCGGTATCGGCCTGCTCATTATGTTGATCATGGAGCTGAGGCACCCGCGTAAACAGGGCTGGCACGATCTCGCTGCCACTGCCGTGATGATCAAGGAGCGAGTCCTGGCGCCAGCGGTGCAGCCGGCTCGGGCTGCTGCCGACGCGCAGCAAGGCCCCCCGGTCCAGGGTGGCAATGGATCTTTGCAACCGCAGCCCAATGGCACCAATGCGCCGATGTCGCCGAGCTATGGAGGCGGGGAGGATTACGGCTCTCCCGGCAGCCCTGTGCCACCCGGCCAGCTGACTCCGCCGCCCGGGATGGGCAATTACCCGGGTGCCTCCGCCCCGTATGCGCCGGCCGGCGCACCACAGGGCGGACCGGCTGCGTCGTATGGAGGCAGCGCATATGCCACGCCATACCCAGGTGCGTCCTACGGAGCACAGCAGTACGGATCGGGTGGCGAGGTTTACGCGCCTGGGCAGCCGGGCAGTCCTGTGTCACAGTCACCCAATGGTTCTCCGTCGGGGCCGGCGCCGGCGTACGAGGAGACGCAAAAAGCATCGGCTGCTGAGTTCGAAGATCAGACCGCTGTCGCGCCCCGGTCTCCCTATGTCCAGGAATGGTCGATTCTGCTGGACGACGGCAGGCGCATTGCGCTGGACGGGCTGGTGTTGCTGGGTCGCAACCCGCAGCCGAAGGCGGGTGAGGAAGACGCGCAGCTGATCAAGATCGCCGACGAGACGCGTACGGTCTCCAAATCTCATCTGGCGGTGGGTGTGGATGCCGGCGGCGTGTACGTCGTTGACCGCGGGTCGACCAACGGTTCGACCGTCTCTACGACGAACGGGATGTCGACTCGGTGCAAGGCCGGCGAGATGGTCCGGGTGGGCGAAGGCGCGATTGTTTCCATTGGTGATCACTGGCTGGAAATCACGCGCGGCAGCTAAGCGTTGCTTGCCGCGGTAGGGTCGCGCCGTGTTGCTCTCCGACCGTGACATCAAAGCCGAAGTCGATGCCGGCCGTATCGGGCTGGAACCGTACGCCGTGGACCTGGTGCAGCCGTCAAGCATCGATGTCCGTCTTGACCGCTATTTCCGCGTCTTTGAAAACCATCGCTATCCGCATATCGATCCCTCGGCAGATCAGTCAGAGCTGACGCGGGCCGTAGAGCCGGTGGGCGAGGAGCCGTTCATCTTGCACCCGGGTGAGTTTGCGCTTGGCTCCATCTATGAGGTGGTCACGCTCCCTGACGACATTGCGGCACGCGTGGAAGGCAAGTCATCGCTCGGCAGGCTGGGATTGCTTACCCATGCCACGGCCGGATTTATTGATCCTGGGTTCAGTGGTCATGTGACCCTCGAGCTGTCGAATGTCGCCACGCTGCCCATCAAGCTCTGGCCGGGGATGAAGATCGGTCAGTTGTGTTTCTTCAGGCTGACCACGGCTGCCGAGCATCCGTACGGATCGGCTCAGTACGGCTCCCACTACCAGGGGCAGCGCGGCCCCACCCCGAGCAAATCCCACCTCAACTTCCACCGCACGAAGATTTAGCCGGCCTCAGTTGACTCCGGAAAGTTGACTCCGGAAACGGGGTTGGCAACCTACGTCCACGTAGGTTGCCTGCGGTCTGCACGGTTTGCAACGTGTGCAGACCCTCAGAAAGCTACGTAGACGTAGGTTTCGTCACCAGGCCGACGTGGCCTCAATGTGCAGATAGGTACGCCGCAGCTTGTAGCCGGAACAGTTCTGCATAGTGACCTTCGAGTTCCATGAGCTCGTCATGGGTCCCTGCTTCTGTGACGCGCCCGCTCTGCAGCACATAAATGCGGTCAGCATGGCGCACGCTTGAGAAACGATGCGAGATCAACAGCACCGTGCGGCCCGCTAGGAGGGCCCTGATGCGCTCGAAGAGGTCATGTTCGGCCCGGGGATCCAGGGCCGCCGTAGGCTCATCCAAGATCACGAATGGGGCCTTACGGAAGAATGCGCGGGCCAGTGCCACGCGTTGCCACTGTCCGACCGAGAGATCCGAGCCGCCTTCGAACTCCGGCCCAAGCACCGTCTCATACCCCTCAGGCAACGCACTGAGGAACGCATCAGCGTCGGCATGCCGCGCCGCCTCACGGATGTCGTCAAGATCATCAATGGCATCGACTCGTCCCAGTCCGATGTTGTCTCGCGCACGCAGGTGGAAGCGGACGAAGTCTTGAAAGATCGCCGCAATACCCGTACTGAACTCGGACGCATTGACGGTGTTGATGTCAACGCCATCCCACGTGATGGTGCCGGCAGCGGGTCGATAAAGGCCTGCCAGGAGTTTCGCGAGCGTGGTCTTACCAGAGCCGTTCTCGCCGACCAATGCCACGATTTCCCCTTCACGAATGTTGAGCGAGACGCCGCGCAGCGCAGATTCCCCGGCGGTTGGATAGGCAAAGCCCACATCGTTCACCGATATTTCGGCAAATGAACTCGCTGCAGGATCCTGCGGCTCCGACTGCCGTACCCGAGGTAGCAGCTCAACGAACGCCAGGTAATCGTCGACGTACAGTGCTGATTCCGAAAGCGCGCCCGCGGAGTAACCGGCCATGGTGAGTCGCTGGCCGACAATGGCGACGCCAGCGACCGCAATGCCAGCTGCCGATAGCGGTACCCGCCCGCTCAAGGTAAGCCAGCCGACAAAAAGCAGCGTGACTGCGAGTACGGCCGCAACGCACACGTTCGCCGCGAGCGCGTACCACACCTGTTTGCCCGCGACCCGCTGAAGTTCGCTGATGCGCTCGGCGTAAAGGATGCCGTGTCGACCTCGCAAGAACGGTGCAAGACTGAACGCCCGGATTTCCTTGGCGGCATCGCGGTCAGACAGCAGCACAGCCAGGTATTGCCGCTCTCGGTCCCGCGGCGTCATGCGCCAAAAGAAGCGCCAGAATGCCTCACCGCGTCGCGACGCCGATAGCCATGCGGGAATGAAGACGATCGACACCATGAGCACGAGAACTGGTTGGATCGTGATCAAGGTAACAAGCACAGCGACGATACCAATGGCTGCCTGGATGAGGCCCGACAAGCCGAAGATCATGTTCAGCGCTTGATGGCTACTCACCTGCATCCGTTGCACTCGGTTGTGAAAGGCTGGTGTCTCGAAGGCGAGAAGGTCGACCGCGGTCGCGACTTCCAGGACATGCTCCTGAATGTGGCGTTGTAACAACTCGCCGAGAATTTCTTGACGTTCGCGTTGGACCGCTCCTACAAACGATTCAATTCCGGCAACGACGGCAATAGCAATCGCCCACGGTGCGACTGCCGCGAGCGACTGCCCCTGTTGAAGCGCACTGAGGATCGCTTGCAGGCCTTGTTGTCCGAGGAGCAGGAGCAACGCAATGCCGCCGCCCCCGATGATCTGCAGCAGCGTTGAGATCATGAACTCTCGCGGCGCAGCTGCCCTTGCGAGTCGAAGTGCTTGTCGGGTCAGCCGGGGGAGTGCCCGGACGCGAACCTTCGTGTCTTCCGCTGACTGGATGTCGTAGATGGTTACCGGGCGGCTATCTTCCTCTCCGGCGGCGGTACCAGCAACGAAGTCGCTCATGAAGGGCAAGTCTGCCGAACGACGACAGCTGCAACCTAAGTTCACGTAGGTTGCCTGCGGTCTGCACTGGTTGCAACCTATGCAGACCGAGCGCAACCTATGTAAACGTAGGTTGCTTCAGACGCGACTAGGCGCGGTAAATCCCGATGTCGCCAGAGGCCGTACGTGCCCGCACCGAGATATACGGCTCGCCAGGCTCCGGCGGGGTCGTGGACTCGAGTGCAATCCGGATGTCACCAGAGACCGAGTTGAGGTCGAGCCAGGTGGGCAGATTGTCTGCAACGCCGACAGTCAAGGAGCCGGAGGCGGACCGCAGATCGACCGACCCGTTGGTGGAGGTAACACCGATGTCGCCCGACCCAGATTTCGCTTGCAGGTTGGTGGCTTCCAAGGTCTGCACGACGACATCCCCAGAGCCAGACTTCGCCGTGATCGGGCAATGTGCCTCGCCGACCGATACGCCGCCCGAGCCAGAATTCAATCGTCCAAATCTGCCGTCGACCCGAGCCACCGAAATGTCGCCGGATCCGGTACTGCAGTCAAGATCAATGGCGTTGCCGATAGCGATGTCGCCGGAGCCACTGATGATCTTAGACGGACCAACATCGGCGCTGATCGAGATGCCAGCCGATCCTGTCTTGATCACATACGTCAGTCCGCCCGGTACGCCGAGGCGCAGGTGCACGTGGCTAAACCTCGAGAACTGTTGCGGAACGCTGATCCGTAGCCAGTCCTGATCATGACGGATATGGACTTGATCGAGAAACCTCTCATCATCGGCGTCAATCGATGCCTCAACGAGGTCTTGCTGTACGCCGGGCTCCACGGTGATCGATCCGGCGCCGAGGTTGTCTACGACAACGTGCTTCACGCCCTGATAGGCGCTCGTGACAGTCATCGCACCCATCCCTGGACGTTCCCGCGGGAACGCCTCTCCTCACGCCCCGACCTCCTAAGCCGCTCGACAAATATGCCGCCGGGTCCGAACGGACCACCTGGTCCGAAGACGCCATGTTCTCCAAATGGGCCCCCAGGACCGAAGATCACATTGGGCGAGGGCGGGGTCGGGGGATGTGGTGGCAGCGGCCACTCCGGGCGTGAGCTGCTGCGCTCTGACAAGGCATCCATGACCGCGCGGATGAGCCACGCATTGGTGGAGATTCCCTCAGATGAAGCCATCTCATCCACCCGTACCTTGACCGATTGCGGCAGCCGCAGGGTGATGCGGGCGGCTGGCTCGTCCTCAGCCTCCGTCGTCGACGGCTCCTCGGTGCCTTGGCCTGTTTCCCCCGGCGCCGGCATCAGCAGCGTTGGTTCAGCTTCGCCGCTCTCGATGGTGACGACGAATTCAGGGTCGGTGCCGACCATGCGCAGTTCGACCGAAGACGGTGCCAGCTCCGCGCTGATGGTGCCGGCGGCGTCGGAGAGCGCCTGGATCAGAGCGAGGCGCGTCGAGGACTCAAGTGCCGTGCCCAGTCGCTCGGCCACTTGCTGAGTGTGTTCGTCAGCCAGCGAGGTCGCGGTTGATACGCCTACCCGGACCGATTCGATATAAGGTGCAAGATCCATGACATCACTTTGACGTCATAGTGACGTCAAGTCAAGTGCTCGATGACATCAGGTTAGAACGTCCGCACTGGTCGGAAATTAGAGCTTGATGGAGCTGATCTCATCTCGAAAAGTGCGCACTGGTCGGAAATTTGAGGCCAAGTCGGCGATAGAGGAAGTAGGACCGGTTACCCGCCACGTTTGACTGCCTCGAGCAGCAACTGAGCCACATCGAGCACCTGGGTAGTTTCCGGTGCGGATCCATCCGCCTGCTTTGCGGTGAGCCCATCGGTCAGCATGATTCGGCAGAACGGACATCCGGTTGCGATCGCATCGTGGCCGTTGCTTTGGGACGCAGCGAGCGTGCGCAGCGCCTCGTCCGTGCGGTTCTCGTTGATTCGAGTACCGATCCGCTCCTCCATCCACATCCGCGCCCCGCCGGCGCCGCAGCAGAAGGAGCGCTCCCGCGTCCGGGGCATCTCGGCGACCGTGGCGCCCGGCAATGAGCCGAGCAGATCGCGCGGCGGATCGTAGATCTCGTTGTGCCGTCCCAGATAGCACGCGTCGTGGTAGGTGATCGTCCGTCCGGCAACCGTGCCCCCGGGCGGCGCGACCGGCGTCAGAAGGCCGTCGCGTACCAGGCGGTTCAGCAGCTGGGTATGATGCACCACTTCGCAGTTGACACCGAGTTGCGGATATTCGTTCTTCAAGGCGTTCAGGCAGTGGGCGCAGGTCACGACGATCTTGGTGGCCTTCGCCTCCTGTAAGGTTTCGACGTTCTGCAGCGCCAGCTGCTGATAGACGAACTCATTTCCAGCCCGCCGGGCCGGGTCACCGGTGCAGGTCTCGCTGTTGCCGAGTACGGCGTAGCGCACGCCGGCGATGTGCAGCAATTCCGCGACGGCGCGGGTGGTTTTCTTGGCGCGATCTTCGTACGCGCCGGCGCAGCCAACCCAGAAGAGGTACTCGACCTCACTGAGGTCCGCAACGTCCTCGCCAAGCACTGGCACCGAGAAGGGAAGATCCTTGGCCCAGTCCATGCGCCCGCGCGCACTCATGTTCCATGGATTTCCCTTGCCTTCCAGGCCTTTGAATAGCCCGTTGAGCTCGCTGGGGAACTCTGCCGACATCATGACCTCGAAGCGCCGCATGTCGAGGATGTGATCAACATGCTCGATGTCAACCGGGCATTGCTGTACGCAGGCACCGCAGGTCGTACACGACCAGAGCACATCGGGATCGATCACGCCCGGCACGCCATCAGTTACCTCGATTGGGCCGACCAGCGGTCGAGAGGTTTCCGCCTGGGTCGCCTCAGGCAACGCATCACGGGCCGACTCGGCCGCCTGCAAATATGGCGCCTTGGCGTACGCGTGCTCGCGCAAGTCCATGATCACCAGCTTGGGTGAGAGCGGCTTGCCGGTGTTCCATGCAGGGCACTGGGACTGACAGCGACCGCATTCGGTACACGAGGTGAAGTCGAGCAATCCCTTCCAGGTAAAGTCCTCCACTTTGCCGATGCCTAGTGAGGCATCCTCGTCAAGATCTTCAATATCGGCAAAGTCGACGGGCTTGCCCTTGATCATGATCGGCTGCAATGCGCCGAGTGCTGGGCGGCCCGATGATTCCCGCTTGAACCAGACGTTCGGCCAGACGGTGAATCGATGCCACGCGACACCCATAGTGATGTTGAGTCCGATAGTGATGAACCATGCCATCGAGATGACGATCTTGATCGCGGAAACGATCACAATACCAATCTCGAGTGCCGCGGCAGAAATTCCGGCCGGGAGCAAGAACCAGCTCAGTGGAAAATGCAGCCGCGAGGTTTCCGGGCCAAGGAGCTGATATTCCATGGCGCGCAAGGCCAGCACGCAGACCACGATTCCGAGCACGGTTAGCTCGACGTAGTACCCCTGCCAAGATCGGGAACCAAAGAATCGGGACTCTCGGCCACGGCCTCGCAGGATCAGCCTGATCACGATCAGGAAGCTGATTGAGATCAGTCCGGCCCAGGCGATGATCTCGCTAGCCCACTCGTACACCACCCAGTGCCCGATGATCGGTATCGCGAAGCGAGGATCGAAAAGTTGCCCGTACGCGGTGATCAACGTAAAGATCAGAGCGCCGAAAGCGATGAACACGAACCAGTGCGCTGCCCCGACCTTCGTCCACTGCAACATTCGGGTATGCCCGAGGGTTTCGGTGAGCATGTGCCGCCAGCGCTCGCCGGGATGATCGCCTCGCCCTGGGGCTGGTTTGCCGAGCTTGATGACGCCGACGATCGCTGCAACGGCGCGGACGAACAGCACGACGCCGACGACCGAGACGGCCAACGCCACGACGATCGCGGCGACTCTCACGTGCGACTCCTCCTCGAGGGCATTGCACGGTCGGAAACCTACGTCTACGTAGGTTGCTGAGGGTCTGCATACGTTGCAACCTGTGCAGACCGCATGAAACCAACGTGCACGTAGGTTTCCGACCGGCTGGCGACCCTCAGCCTAGTGCGGCGGCTTCGCCCCCATTGCACTGACGTAAGTGGTCATTCCACTGACGCAAGTGGTCACTAACTTCATCAATCACCGCCGGGTCGACGTTGTTGCTGACCACTTTCCAGGGAAGGAGCCGGCTGTTCGACGCTCGCCCGGACGGGAGACTTGCCGTGAGCACAGGTGGGGCCACGCCGCGCCGCGTACCCGAATTGTCAGTGCTGGCGACTAGGGTCTTCTTTGTCCTCCGTACGCGGCGGTCAGCGGCGGGCGGTATTGGGCGGCCGGTATTGGGCAGGCGGTATTGAGTGCCCGCCCTCCAGAAGCTGTAGGACGAGACCTGTGGGGTTGGCGTGATCGAGTTCGAGTCAGTCGGCAAAACCTTCCGAGATGGCACGACAGCAGTCGTCGACCTCAATCTCACGGTGCCGTCGGGCAAGATCACCGTCATCGTCGGACCCTCGGGCTGCGGCAAGACCACGACCCTCCGCATGGTCAACCGGATGCTGGAGCCGACGACTGGCAGCATCACCTGGGACGGTGAGCCGCTTCGTTCCAAGCGCAAGACGACGCTGCGCCGTCAGATGGGCTATGTCATCCAGAGCGGCGGGTTGTTTCCGCACCGCACTGTCCTCGACAACATCGCCACCGTTCCCTCGCTGCTCCACTGGCCGAAGAAAAAGATCCAGAAGCGCTCACTCGAGGTCCTCGACAGCGTGGGTCTGCAACGCAACCTTGCCCATCGCTATCCGGCACAACTCTCTGGTGGTCAGCAGCAGCGGGTTGGCGTGGCGCGCGCTCTGGCGGCGGATCCGTTGGTGCTGCTTATGGATGAGCCGTTCTCGGCTGTAGATCCTGTCGTTCGCAGCGAACTGCAGGAGTTCTTCCGTGGACTGCAACGTGAGCTGAGCAAGACAATCATCCTGATCACGCACGACATTGACGAGGCCATCAAGCTGGGCGACCAGGTCGCCATCATGCGGATAGGTGGACATCTCGCTCAGGTGGGTACGCCCCAACAGCTGCTCGACGAACCCACCGACGCGTTCGTAGAGGGTTTCATCGGCCGTGATCGGGGCTTTCGCTCGCTCTCCTTTCAGCCTGCCAGCGAGCTTCCGCTGCAAAGAGTCAAGGTGGTCAGGGATGTAGAGACCGCAGCCGGCGCGGGCCCGATCCTCGTTGTCGACGGTGATGCGCGGCCGGTCGGTTGGGCGGATCCGGAGCGCCCGGGTCGAGTCTTCCCGCTGGGGTCAACCTTCAGCCCCGAGACAGACTCACTGCGGGTAGCGCTCGACTCCGCACTCACATCGCCATATGGTCTCGCTGTCGGCGTGACGGCCGACACTCAACGCTATGCGGGTGTGGTGAGCGCGGACACGATTCTCGACAGGGTCCGGGACGTACGCGTGTCAATAGCCGAGTCGATCTCCATTCGCGACGCTGAGGCGGCGCAGGAGTACGAGCCGTTGGGTGAGCCGGAGCACGAGTATGAGTCGGTCGGTCAGGCGGAGCCGGAATACGAGCCGGTCGGTGAGGCTGACCCGGAGGATGAGCCGGTCGGCGAGCCTGAGCTGGAGAACGAGCCGGCCGAGGAGTCGGAGCATGCGTCCTCCACCGCGGAAGCCGACCAGCAAGGCGTTCCGGCGCAGGCGTACGAGCCAAAAGACGTCGACAGCGGCTCGACGTCGGAGTCTGTCGAGTCGGTTTACAACTGGGAGGACGAGCCGGCCGGCGCGTACGGCTGGGAGGAACCCGCCCAGTCATCTGAGCCAGAGGAAGAACCGGCGCAGTCGGATGAAACACCTCGACCAGAGCCCGAGTCTTCGACGGATGCAGGCCCTGACGAATCCAATGCGGATCACTCGCAAGCCGCCGCTCAGGCATCTGCCGACATCGAGGGCCCAGAGAACGGCGATCCCACCATCGCCATCGAGTCTCCAGAGTCCGAATCTCCAGAGTCGGACACTGAGCAACGACCGGGGCCGACTCCTACGTTTAAAGCTGAGCGGAGGGCGGATACGCACCGGGAGGACTGGGAAGCCATGGGCAAGGCTTTGTATCGCCGTGGCTCGGGCATACTGCAGTGAACCTCGACTGGGCTTGGATCGAACGCAACCTGCCAATGATCGGCAGTCTGCTGCTGGAGCACGTCATTCTTGCCGTACTACCGGTTCTTATCGCGTTCGTTGTCTCGCTGCCGCTCGGCTTTCTAGTCTCTAAGACCAAGCGGGTGGCCAACGTCATCCTGGCGTTCTTGGGCGTCATTTACTCGATTCCATCGCTGGCGCTCTTCGTGATGATGCCGTTGGTCCTAGGCACCAAGATCCTCGATCCAATCAATATTGTGGTTGCCCTAGCCATCTATTCGACGGCGCTGCTCGTGCGGAGCGTCGTGGATGGGCTGCGTAGTGTGTCGCCATCGGTGAG
>Ga0207428_10000524_pt1 | contig 45818 bp, 46 predicted proteins | sample RhiMethybrSRZTD1_FD_187600 | JGI IMG/M metagenome (GOLD analysis project Ga0207428, IMG submission 187600) | Populus rhizosphere microbial communities from Tennessee, USA - Rhizosphere MetaG P. TD hybrid SRZTD1 (SPAdes) (version 3) | ecosystem: Host-associated > Plants > Roots > Rhizosphere >...
TGTTTCCCCTAGAAGCAATCGACACCCCGCCCGGCGCCGCCGACCGCGGTACTTTCATCCATGAAGCAGTCGGTGAATTCACAAAGAAATTCGCCGATGCCTTGCCTGCCGACGTCGAGCGCGAACTGACTGTGCTCGGCGAAAAGCATTTCGCACCGCTGAAAGACTACGAGGAAGCGCGGGCGTTCTGGTGGATGCGGTTCCTCCGCATTGCCGGCTGGTTCGGAGGCTGGGAGCGCGAGCGGCGCGTCGCGGCGAAAAAGATTTTCGCGGAGATTTCCGGCAAACACGCCATCCCGCTCGGAAAACGCGATTTTTTGCTCACAGCGCGCGCCGATCGGATCGAACAGCGTGCAGACGGTAGTTATGCCATCCTCGATTACAAGACCGGACAGCCGCCGACCGAGCCACAGGTTCGCACGGGATTGGCGCCTCAACTCACTCTGGAAGCGGCAATCCTGCGCAACGGCGGCTTTCCTGGTATTGCCCCAGGTTCAGTATCTGAAATTGGATATGTACGCCTGAAAGGCGGCGACCCCCCGGGCGAACCAAGGAATATCAAGATTGCCCAGGGCACGCCCGATAGCTGCGCCGACACTGCGTTGCGGAAGTTGACAAGCATTGCACTGAAGTTTCTCGTCGACGGCGAGCCCTACCGCTCACTCGTGCATCCCATGTGGAAGAAGCACTACGGCGACTACGATCATCTCGCGCGTGTCAAGGAGTGGTCGGCCTCAGGCGGCGAAAGCGAGGTCGATCCGTGACTGTTGCTCGCCAGATTCCGGATGCCGCCAGAATTCCTCAGGTTGCGGCCGCCGATCCTGAGCACTCGGTGTTCGTCTCAGCCAATGCCGGCTCCGGCAAGACACACGTGCTGGTCCAGCGCGTGATCAACCTGCTGCTGCGCGGCGCAGATCCCGCAAAGATCCTTTGCGTCACCTTCACCAAAGCCGCCGCAGCCAACATGGCGACGCGCGTATTCAATACGCTCGCGGAGTGGACTGCGCTCGATGATGCAGCGCTTGACGAAAAGATCAGACTCGCAACCGGCAAGAGTCCCGACTCGGCGCAACGCGCCGTAGCGCGGCGCCTGTTCGCCAATGCGCTGGAAACACCGGGCGGTTTGAAGGTTCAGACCATCCACGCTTTTTGTACGCGCCTTTTGCATCAATTTCCGTTCGAAGCCGACGTGGCGGCTCGCTTCGAAGTGCTCGACGAGACCGCGACCACGCAGTTGCTTAATGAGTTGACACTGGCCGTATTGCTGGATGGCGCCACCAATCCTGACGGTACGCTTGGCAAGGCGCTGACTGTTGCTATCACCAACGCCGCCGACGTCACTTTCAAGGAGGTGATTGCGGAAACGATCGGCAAGCGCGACCTGATCACCGAGTGGACCAAACGTGCCGGCGGCATCCAGCAGGCAATCGATGAATTGACCCGCACCTTTGGACTTGCAACCGGAGACAGCATCCAAGCCATTGAAGGTGAATATTTTTCTGCCTCACTCATTCCGCGGCGTGAATGGCCAGAACTGATCGACATTTTCTCGGCCGGCTCCAAAACCGACAAGGAGCGTGCCGAATCATTATCTGTCACGCTTCGCCCAGTGGGGCGCGAACAAATCGAGCAGTATCTCGACGTATTCTGCACGGGAGAGCGCAAAGGCCGCGCCAGCGTGCTGACCAAGAAGCTCGCCGATGCCAACCCGCAATGGGCCGACCGCCTCAATGCAGAAAGGGATCGCATCTGCCGACTGATTGCGCGCGAGTTTGCACTGCGTGCACGGGATCGCAGTGCTGCGCTGATCACGGTGGCGGCCGAGGTCATCGAGCGCTACCGCACCGAAAAGGATCGTCGTGGCCTGCTGGACTACGAAGACCTGATCGACAAAACACTGACATTGCTTCGTGACGCGTCCACCAAGAGTACGGCGGCGGCATGGGTGCTTTACAAGCTTGATCTTGGCATTGACCACGTGCTTGTCGACGAAGCGCAGGATACCAGCGACAAGCAATGGGAGATCATCAAGATTCTCATTGCGGAATTTCTGCCCGGCGGAGCGCGCGAGAATGTTAAACGCACCCTGTTCGCTGTCGGTGACGAAAAGCAATCGATCTTCTCATTCCAGGGCGCGGTGCCACACAAGTTCGCAGAAATGCGCACCCACTTTCATGCCCTGCACGAAACCAGCGACGTCGCATTCGCGGTCGAGAGACTCGAATTTTCATTCCGCTCCGCGGTCGGCGTGCTTAACGCCGTCGACGCGGTTTTCAAACAGCCCGAGGCGTTTCGAGGATTGACAGCCGATTCGACCTGGACGGTACATCAGGCTCTACCCGATGCCGTGCCCGGCGAGGTCGAAATCTGGGATCTGATCGGCCCTGACGAGAAGGATAGCGGCAAGGAAGGCTGGGACGCGCCTTTCGACATCACTAGCGAGACCAGCCCATCGGTCAAACTCGCAGCAAAAATCGCGCGCACCGTGAAAGGCTGGATTGCAAATGGCACGCGGCCGCGCGATGTGCTGATCCTGGTTCGCCAGCGTGGGCCCATGTTTGAGGCTGTAATACGTGCGCTCAAGCAGGCACATATCGAGGTTGCCGGCGCCGACCGGCTGATCCTGACTGAGCACATCGCAATCATGGATTTGCTGATGCTCGGCGACGCGCTGCTTCTGCCCGACGACGATCTTGCGTTGGCGACCGTCCTGAAGAGTCCCCTGTTCGATCTGGATGAAGAGCAGCTTTTTGCGCTCGCATACCAACGCAAAGGCCCTCTGCGGGCGGCACTTCGTAGCAAGGCCGGCGAAGACCCTGCATTCGCCGCTGCCTCAGCCACCCTCGATTCATTGACGGAAAAAGCACGCAATTCGTTGCCTTTCGAATTTTATGCCTATGTGCTCGGTGCTCGACGAGGTCGTGCGAAAATTCTCGCGCGACTCGGCACCGAAGCTTCCGATCCGCTCGACGAATTCCTCAATCTCGCGCTCGCTTACGAACAGCGCGAAACGTCGTCACTTCAGGGGTTCCTCAATTGGATTCGGGCCGCGCAGAGTGAAGTAAAACGCGACATGGATATCGCACGTGATGAGGTTCGCGTAATGACTGTCCATGGTGCCAAAGGGCTTGAAGCAAAGACTGTCATTCTCATTGACCACACTACGACGCGTCCGGAAGGCGCGCATCCACCTCGTCTGTTGAGCGTACCGATCGCAGACGCGCCACCACAGGCCACGGCTCTGATTTGGGGTGTCGCCAAGGACAAGGATGCCGGCCCCATGGCGCAGGCGCGCGCGCAAGCAATCGATGCGGCATGCGATGAATACCGCCGTCTCCTGTACGTCGGCCTGACGCGCGCGGCCGATCGCCTCTTGGTTTGCGGCGCCAAGGGCGTCAACAAGGCTCCAAAGGGTTGCTGGCACGACCTTGTGCTGAGCGCGCTCCAGCCGTCGTCAGAAGAAGACAACGACGCCGATGGGAAAATATGGCGCTTCCGCAAAGGTGCCCCGACACGGGCAGACGACGTCTCACGCCAGACGAAGAAACAAATCGCACTGCCACCTTGGCTCACTGCCAAGGCACCAGCCGCGCTGGCGACACCAGTGATCTTGCGGCCATCCGATACGGCAGACCACGAGCCACCTTCTATCGGTGCAGGCGATACGCGGGAGCTCGCGCTTTTACGCGGAACGCTTGCTCACCGGTTGTTGCAGTCGCTGCCGGATATCCCGGCTCCACGCCGGGAAAGAGTGGCGAGCGAATTTCTATCGCGAAGAGGCAAGAAGTTATCTGTCGATCAGCGTGCTGTGCTGGTTCGGGAGCTACTGCGGCTGGTCGAAAACAAGGATTTTGCCGAGCTGTTCACGCCGGGCAGCAGAGCCGAAGTTCCGATCGTTGGAAAGCTCCGCGAAGGGGTGCTGGTCTCCGGTCAGGTCGACCGTCTTTCGGTGACCAAAAACCAGGTGCTGATCGCCGACTTCAAGACCAACCGCGTGCCGGCGCGCCGAATCGAGGAGGTTCCGGCCGCCTATGTCGAGCAGCTCGCGGCCTATCGCGCCGTACTGCAAAGGCTTTACCCCGACAGACCCGTTCGCGCCGCCCTCATCTGGACCGAAGGTCCTGATCTTATGGAGCTTTCGGCAGCCCTTCTCGATCGGGCCTTGGCCATTCACGTCGCCGCGAGAGCGCCTTGACGCTTGAGGACTGCGTTCATAGGTTCCTGCCCTCACAATTTTTGGGGGCGATTCTCCCCATTCAATGACAAGAGGGTGCTGCCATGGCCGTCGGCAAAGTGTCGGACGCTAGCTTTGAATCGGATGTATTGAAGTCTGCCGAACCGGTGGTCGTGGATTTCTGGGCGGAATGGTGCGGCCCCTGCCGCATGATCGCGCCGGCGCTGGAAGAGATCGCCGGCCAGCTCGGCGACAAGGTCAAGATCGTCAAGCTCAACGTCGACGAGAATCCGAACACCGCCGCCAAATACGGCATCATGTCGATCCCAACGCTGATGCTGTTCAAGAACGGAGAGATTGCCTCGCGCCAGGTCGGGGCGGCACCGAAGCAGAAACTGCATCAGTGGATCAGCGGTTCTGTCTGAAGCCGAGATAGAAACTTCCTGAACGGCCGGCCGAAAGCCGGCCGTTTTGCATTGGCCGAGCAGCGCTATCGCGGGAGCGTTCCGTTCTCGCGCAGCACGTCGCCGGCCAGATAAAGGGACCCGGTAATCAAAATTCGCGGCGGTGGGTCAAGATCAAGCTTGCGCGCCGCATCAAACGCCTCGGCGAGATTGTCACGGCTCGTCGCCGAAATACCAATGGCCCGCGCGATGTCCGCCACCGCTTCCGACGTCATGCCCTTTTCGGCGCTGGGCACCGGCACCGCGATCAATCGACGTGCAAGGCCAGCAAAATTTCTCAGGAAACCTTCGCAATCCTTGCTGGCAAGCATGCCGACCACCAGGATCAACGGTCTCGACACGCGCTCCTCAAGGTCGGCCAGTGTGGCCGCTATGGCGCGGCCGCCGTCCGGATTGTGTCCGCCGTCGAGCCACAACTCGCTGCCGGCAGGAGCAAGGTCGACGAGCCGGCCTTGACCCAGGCGTTGCAGCCGCGCCGGCCATTCGGCCTTCGTCATCCCGGCTTCGAATGCCGCAGTCGGAATCGCGAATGGCTTCGCCGCACGCAAAGCGGCAATTGCCAGGCCGGCGTTTTCAAACTGATGCCGCCCGTAAAGCCTCGGAGCTGGCAGATCGAGTAAACCCGCTTCGTCCTGGTAGACCAGCCTTCCCCGCTCCTCGGTGGCGGTCCAATCCTCGCCGGCAATTTTCAGCGGAGCGCCGAGTTGGCCGGCCTGCCGCTCGATTACGGCAAGGACATCGCGATGCTGCGAGGCAACTATGGCGGGAACGCCGCGCTTGAGTATTCCGGCCTTTTCGCCCGCAATCTTCCCGAGGGAGTCGCCAAGAAAATCGGTGTGATCGACCGAAACGCGCGTGATGATCGATGCTAAAGGCTTGTCGATGACATTCGTTGCATCGAGCCGCCCGCCAAGGCCCACCTCAAGCAAAAGAACATCCGCCGGATGATGCGCAAAAATCGAAAGGCCGGCGGCCGTCGTTAATTCGAACACCGTTATCGGCGCACCCGCATTCGCTCGTTCGCATTCCTGCAAAGCCGCAGCAAGTTCGTCATCGGAGACGAGATGCCCCTCGCCGCGCGCACCGATGCGGAAGCGTTCATTGAAGCGGACAAGATGCGGCGACGTGTACGTGTGCACGCTCTTTCCCGCAGCTTCCAGAATTGCGCGCAAAAAGGCGATCGTTGATCCCTTGCCATTTGTGCCGCCAACGTGAATGACCGGCGGCAGCTTGCGCTCGGGATGGCCCAGCGCGCCAAGCAGTCGCTGCACGCGATCGAGTGACAGATCGATACGCTTGGGGTGAAGCCCCATTATCCGCGACACGATGGAATCGATTTGATTCATGACAACACGTTTGTGGTCACCGGGACGCGTGCGGCCCTGTGATACCGATATATGTGACACAGTCCCACCTTGCTAAGCGAGATGGCTGGTCATAGGCGGGTGAAAGCACGCCGCCCTGCGGCCGGCTATGCCCGGCCATGACGAATTATTGGGCATGACGTCAACGTTCAGGCGTGTGCCGGAACAGGTAGCTGTTCTCGATACTGTTGGCCGCCAGGTGCAGGCGTTCTCGTCAGCAGCCGGCATAGTTCGGCAAGCGTGGGGCGCAACTTGTGCCGATGCACGACCATATCAACCATGCCATGTTCGGCGAGATATTCGGCGCGCTGGAAACCGTCAGGTAATTTTTCGCGAATGGTCTGCTCGATTACGCGCGGGCCCGCGAAGCCAATCAACGCGCCGGGCTCGGCGATCTGTACATCGCCAAGCATTGCGTACGAAGCTGTAACACCGCCCGTGGTCGGATTGGTCAACACGACAATATAGGGCTTGCGTGCTTCGCGCAGCATCTGCACGCCAACGGTCGTGCGTGGCAACTGCATCAGCGACAGGATGCCTTCCTGCATACGCGCTCCACCCGAAGCCGCAAACATGATGAACGGCGTCTGCCGGCGGACCGCGGTCTCAAGCCCCGTGATCACTGCTTCACCGGCGGCCATGCCAAGCGAACCGCCCATGAAATCGAAATCCTGGACTGCGATTGTGACCATCTGGCCTTCGAGCCGTCCGATGCCGACCTTCACGGCATCCTGAAGCCCGGTCTTTGCGCGGGCATCTTTCAGCCGGTCGGCGTAACGGCGCTCGTCACGAAACTTGAGCGGATCCAGCGTCACTTCAGGCAGCGTCACATCTTCAAACTCGCCACCATCGAACATCGCCTTCAGCCGTTGCGGCGCGCTGATCCGCATGTGGTAGTTCGAGCTTGGGATGACGAACTGATTGGCCTCGACGTCCTTGTAAAAGACGAGCTGCCCGGTCTCCGGACACTTGATCCAGAGATTTTCCGGCGTCTCACGGCGCAGGAAACTGCGGATCTTCGGCCGTACGAGATTGGAGATCCAGTTCATGGGTCGCTTCTATAAATACGATTCGGCAAAATTATAACCGCTTGCGGCGCCGAATGTTCATTCTGCCGCCACGCGGCGGGCGGAGCGCAGGCCCTCCGCCAGTGTAGAAACCAGGTTTGTTACGGCTTTCACCGTGCCCGAATCGGCGTTGCCGTTTTTATCGAGGCCCTGGCGTAACGCATCCACGAGGGCTGAGCCTACGACCACGCCGTCAGCCCCAACAGCGATGGCACGGGCGTGCTCTGCCGTCCTGACCCCAAACCCGACCGCAACCGGAAGCTTGGTGTGGCGCTTGATGCGCGCAACCGCGGCGGTCACCTTGCCGGTATCCGGTGCTGCGGCACCGGTAATTCCTGTGATGGAAACGTAATAAACAAAGCCGGATGTATTGGTGAGCACCGCCGCGAGGCGATTGTCGTCGGTGGTCGGGGTGGCAAGGCGGATGAAATTGAGGCCCGCTTTAAGCGCGGGAAGGCAGAGCTCCTCGTCCTCTTCCGGTGGCAAATCCACGACAATGAGTCCGTCCACGCCAGCTGAGTTTGCGTCGGTGAGGAATTTGTCGACGCCGTAAACATAAATGGGATTGTAGTAACCCATTAGGACAATGGGTGTTTCGTCGTCGTTCTTGCGAAATTCACGCACCAACCTGAGTGTATCGCTGACGCGCTGGCCCGCTTTAAGCGCCCGCAATCCCGCGGCCTGGATAGCCGGACCGTCCGCCATCGGATCGGTGAATGGCATGCCGAGCTCAATGACATCGGCCCCGGCCTTTGGCAGTTCCTTGGCAATCGCAAGCGACGTCGCGTAGTCGGGGTCGCCCGCCATGGTAAATGTCACCAGCGCAGCGCGGCCTTCCTTTTTCAACGCGGCGAAGCGACGCTCGATGCGGGTCGTCATCGATTCTTTCTTTCGAGATAAGCCTCAACAGACGCGAGATCCTTGTCGCCGCGGCCGGACAAGTTCACCACCATCAGATGATCCTTCGGCTTCTTCGCCGCAATCTCGGGCACTTTGGCGAGGGCATGCGCGGACTCAAGCGCTGGGATGATGCCCTCGAGCTTGCTGCATAGCTGAAACGCCGCCACCGCCTCGTCGTCTGTTGCGGAAAGAAATTTCACGCGGCCCATGTCGTGCAACCAAGCGTGCTCGGGGCCGATGCCGGGGTAGTCGAGACCCGCCGAAATCGAGTGTGCCTCTTCGATCTGGCCATCATCGTTCATCAGCAAGTAGGTGCGGTTGCCGTGCAGCACACCGGGTCTGCCGCCGGCAATCGAGGCCGCATGCTTGCTGTTGAGTCCGTGTCCAGCCGCCTCGACGCCGTAGATCTCGACTGACCGCTCATCGAGAAATGGGTGAAACAGACCCATCGCGTTTGACCCGCCACCAATGCAGGCAATGAGCGAATCGGGCAGCCTGCCCTCGACGGCGTGCAGCTGGTCGCGGGTCTCGCGGCCAATAATCGACTGGAAATCGCGCACCATCGCCGGATACGGATGTGGGCCCGCCACCGTACCGATGCAATAGAACGTGTCGCTGACGTTGGTGACCCAGTCGCGCAGCGCTTCGTTCATTGCATCCTTGAGCGTGCGTGCGCCGGATTCGACCGGACGGACTTCTGCTCCGAGCATATTCATTCTCAGCACGTTCGGCTTCTGCCGCTCGACGTCGACCGCGCCCATATAAACGATGCACGGCAGGCCGAACTTAGCGCACAAGGTCGCAGTCGCGACACCGTGCATCCCGGCGCCGGTTTCTGCGATGATGCGAGTCTTGCCCATACGCAAAGCCAGCATGATCTGGCCGAGCACGTTGTTTACTTTGTGTGCGCCGGTGTGGTTGAGATCCTCACGCTTGAAATAGATTTTTGCCCCGCCGCAGTGCTGCGTTAGCCGTTCGGCGAAATAGAGCGACGACGGCCGGCCCACGTAATTTGCGAGATGACCGTCCATCTCCTTCTGGAATTTCGGATCGGTTTTGGCCTTCACGTAGGCGGCTTCAAGCTCGAGGATCAGCGGCATCAGTGTTTCGGCGACGAAGCGGCCGCCATAGATGCCGAAATGCCCTCGCTCGTCGGGCCCGGTACGGAATGAGTTGGGCTGCTGCACGGTCATGGTTCCAAGTGCCTATTTGACCGGGCGCACGATTGATCCCTCGCCAAGCTGGAGGGGCGGTGAAAAGATCTCTGCTTCGGCCGCGCGGGCGGCACGGATAAACGCACGGATTTTCTCCGGATCCTTTTCGCCGGGCCCGCGTTCGACGCCAGAAGACACGTCGACGCCCGGCGCACGTGTGATACGCAGCGCCTCCGCTACATTGTCGGCGTCGAGGCCGCCCGACAGCATAAAGGGAACACCGGCGTTGATGTTCTTAAGGAGAGTCCAATCGAACGCCCTGCCCAGTCCGCCCGGACGGGTCGCGTCCTTCGGCGGTCGCGCATCGAAGATCAGCCGGTCGACAAACTGCGCATACTCGCGGATCGGCGACAGGTCCCTGCGCTCCGCAATCGCCAGCGCCTTCATGACGGGCAAGCCAAAGCGTGTGCGCACGGCAACGACACGATCCGGTGTTTCGTTGCCGTGCAGCTGCAACATGTCCGGATTGAGCGCGTTGATGATGTCGAGCAGCATCTCATCGTTCGCATCGACTGTGAGCGCGACCTTGATGGCGCGGCCTTGCACACGCTGACCGAGCGTGCGTGCAGCCTCAAAGCCGATGTGACGAGGGCTCGGGGGAAAGAATACGAAGCCAACGAGGTTGGCCCCGGAATCGAGCGCTACATCAAGCGCTTGCGAGGTCTTAAGGCCGCAAATTTTGATCGACAGAGGCATTATGAGGCGCGTTCTACCGCCTTATCCACTCGGCCGCAAAGCGGAACGTGCCGGTCACGGAAGTGGCGGCGGAATGACCGTATACGGGGCGGGATCGGGTGTGCGCGGGTTTTCCGGCGTGAAGCGTCGGCGGATCACATCGAGTTCCTGATGCAGTGCGCGCACGTCCGCATCAAGCCTGCGCGCCGCACGGCGCCACCGGGCTTGGCCGACCCAGGCAACGGTGCCGCCAATCAGCACACCAAGAATGATAAGCACGACGATGAGAACGAAAAGCGGCAGCGTCACCGCATAGGCTGGGCTTGTCGTTGAAAAGGGATCGAATGACACCGTCACCGATTGCCGGTTGGCCACCGCGAAGATGATGATGACGGCTGCCAACGGCACCAGGATCACCGCCGACACAATTTTGCGGAACATTGTCGACGCCCTTTGTCAAAAAAACGACGGCCGGGACGTGCCCGGCCACAATCATAGCATTTTCGCAAACCGGAAAAACCGGCCCCTAAATCGAGTCCGGCTTGTTCAACCGCTCACGCATTTCCTTGCCGGTTTTGAAGAACGGCACCGATTTCTTGTCGACAGCCACATGAGCTCCGGTCCGGGGATTTCGGCCGGTTCGCGCCGGCCGGTGCTTCACCGAAAAGGCGCCGAAGCCACGCAACTCGACGCGGTCACCTTTGGCCATGGCGCTGGTGATCTCGCCAAGAATGGCGTTGACGATATTTTCGACGTCGCGTTGGTAGAGGTGAGGATTCTGGGAGGCAATTCGCTGGACAAGCTCTGACTTGATCATTGACGCCGCCCTGCCCGGTCAAGTGGTACTCAATTGGTGGATGGAGGGTGCCAAAGCGCCAAGAGACCGTCAAGATTAAGTCTCTCGACCGCCTGCACCGCGCCCCATTCTTCGATGCGGTGCGCAATGGCGTTGAGCCCCACAGCTTCGAATGTCCAAGCCGCTACGTGCAGAAAAGAAAGCTCGCTGAAGCGCGGCCGCAGCGAATAGTCGCGAACCGGCGTGTTGGCGGGCACCTTTTTCTCCTTTTCCAGCCAGGCCAGCGCGGTTTTCTCGTTGCCGAGGCCGTCGACCAGCTTGAGCCCTACCGCCTGCCGGCCGGTAAAGACACGCCCATCGGCCACGCGGGTAAGTTGGCCGTTGTCCATTTTCCGCCGATTCTTCACCAGATCTTTGAACCAGGCATAGGAATCCAGCACGATCGCTTCGATCGCGGCACGGGCTTCCGGGCTCGTTGGCTCAAACCCGTTCGGCGCCGCCTTCAAGGGCGATGATTTCACCTCTTCCACTTTGATGCCGATCGTTTTGAGCACATCGGTGAAATTCGGATACTGGAAAAGGACGCCGATCGAGCCAACCAGCGATGTTTCGTTGGCAATGATATGGTCGGCCGAAAGCGCTGCGATATAGGCGCCGGATGCCGCGAGTCCGTCAACGACCACAACCATCGGCTTTTTGCTCTGGAGCTCGCGCAGCGCGTCGTAGAGCTGTTCGGAGCCGGCCGTGGTGCCGCCTGGACTGTCGATATGGACAATCACCGCCCTCGCACGCGATCGGCCAAGCCGTTCAAGCGCCTCGATCCTGTCCTGATTGCCGCGAATGAGGCCCTGAATCTTGATGCGCGAAATGTAAGCACCCGGCGGCATCAGGCGGCTGCCAGGAACAAATAAGAGGGCGCCGCCGCCGATTGCGACCAGCGCCACCACGACGGCGGTTACCCGCCAGAATGTGAGCTTGCGCCGCATGCGGCGGCGATCAACGATGGCATCGGCATCGAGCGACATGGTCTCGCTCCTTGGTTCACGCATGATAGTGCAGCAAATCGCGCACCGGCTCCACATCACATATGCCGAATCGTCACGCGATTGTACCGGTCAATGCCGCGCATCGCGCAACGATGTGGCCGAGTTTTGGCGGCATTAAGTGAAAAACCCGGGCTCGCCCCGGGTTTCCCGTCTTTTTAGGGAGCCAAATAAAGGCCTATTCTTCGGCTTTTTCGGTTTCGGCTTCCGGCTTGTCGCCGGCCCGCTGCTTGAGCGCAGCGCCGAGAATATCACCAAGCGAAGCACCTGAATCGGCTGTGCCGTACTGAGCGATTGCCTCCTTCTCCTCGGCCACTTCCAGCGCCTTGATGGAAACGCCGACCTTGTGAGTCTTGCGGTCGAACTGCGTGACGCGGGCATCGACTTTCTGGCCGACCGAGAATCGCTCCGGCCGTTGCTCGCCGCGCTCGCGTGCGAGATCGGCACGCTTGATGAAGGCGGCGAGATCGGTGCCGACGATCTTGACGTCGATCCCGGACTCTTTCACCTCGGTAACCTCACAGGTGACGACCGACCCCTTCTTGAGGTCGCCCGCAGATTCCATCGGATCGCCAGCGAGCTGCTTGACGCCGAGCGATATGCGCTCCTTCTCGACATCTACGTCGAGAACCTGCGCCTTGACGATGTCGCCCTTCTTGTACTCCTCGATCACCTGCTCGCCGGGGCGCTTCCAGTCGAGATCGGACAGGTGGACCATTCCATCGACGTCGCCATCAAGGCCCAGGAATAGGCCGAATTCGGTCTTGTTTTTGACTTCGCCTTCGACCGTCGACCCCGGCGGATGTTTCTCGACGAACACTTCCCACGGATTGCGCATGGTCTGCTTGAGACCGAGCGAGATACGGCGCTTGACCGGATCGACCTCGAGGACCTGCACTTCGACTTCCTGCGAAGTAGAGACGATCTTGCCTGGATGGACGTTCTTTTTGGTCCATGACATCTCGGACACGTGGATCAGCCCTTCGATGCCAGGTTCAAGCTCAACAAAGGCGCCGTAGTCGGTGATGTTGGTAACGCGCCCCTTAAAGCGGGTGCCCACCGGATACTTGCCTTCGATGCCTTGCCACGGATCATCCAGCAGCTGCTTCATGCCAAGCGAGATGCGATGAGTCTCGTGGTTGATCTTGATAATCTTGACCTTCACCTGCTGGCCGATGTTGAGCACTTCGGTCGGATGATTGACGCGCCGCCACGCGATGTCGGTTACGTGCAGCAGGCCGTCGATGCCGCCCAGATCCACGAACGCACCGTAGTCGGTGATGTTCTTCACAACACCGTCGATGACCTGACCTTCTTCGAGGTTCTGCACCAGCTCCTGGCGCTGCTCGGCACGGGTCTCTTCCAGCACTGTGCGACGTGACACAACGATGTTGCCGCGCCGGCGATCCATTTTCAGAATTTGGAACTGCTGCGGCACGCTCATCAGCGGCGTGACATCGCGGATCGGCCGGATGTCGACCTGCGAACGCGGCAGGAATGCAACTGCGCCGTCGAGATCGACCGTGAAGCCGCCTTTGACCTGGTTGAAGATGAGGCCCTGCACTTTCTCGTTGGCATTGAATGCCTTCTCGAGCTTGCCCCAGCTTTCCTCGCGCCGCGCCTTATCGCGCGACAACACCGCTTCACCGAGCGCGTTCTCGACACGCTCGAGATAGACTTCGACCTCATCGCCGACCTTGAGGTCAGCCTGCCGTCCCGGGCCTGCGAATTCACGCAAGGCGACCCGACCTTCGGTCTTCAGACCGACGTCGATGACGGCAAATTCCTTTTCGACGCCGACGACCTTGCCCTTGATGACGGAACCTTCCTGAAGGTTTCCGCCTCCGAACGCTTCGTCGAGCATCTTGGCGAAGTCCTCACGCGAGGGTGCTGTAGCCGTAGCCATGGAGTCTCCTGTTTGCGGCGCGCCGGCGGTTTGAATGGCGTTCCAATTGCGCGGGCCGATGGTCCCGCAGACCAACGGCGGCCTCCGGAATCCCGGCTGGCCGGCGCAAAAACCGTGCTTTCGGAACGATGGTTCGATCGGGCGCGCTTTACGCTGAGGCTCGAGCGGGGCTTTGTCCTCCAACAGCGAGGGACGTTAATCGCGCCCTCGGCCCGCCCGGCTGGCCTCGACGATGTCGATGGCGGCCCGGATTGCCGCGTCTATATCCAAATGTGTCGTATCGAGCAAGTGCGCATCCGGCGCGCGTTTTAAAGGTGCTGCTGCGCGGTTTTGGTCGCGTTCATCGCGTCTAAGGATGTCAGCCAGCACTGCGGATTCATCGATATTCCGCCCTTGCGCCCGGTATTCGGCGGCGCGGCGGCGGGCGCGCACCTCGGGGCTCGCAGTGACAAAAATCTTAACGTCGGCATTAGGGCTGATGACGGTGCCAATGTCGCGGCCATCGAGAACTGCTCCCGGTGGCGCCGCGGCAAATTCACGCTGGAATGCAAGCAAGGCGGCGCGGACCTCCGGAATGGCGGATACGATCGATGCGGCTTCCCCGATGGCGTGAGTCTTGAGCACGGCTTCGTCAAAGCCCGACGGATCGAGCGCTTTCGCGGTCGCAACCGCAGCTTTGGTATCGCTCGGAGGCTGTCCGCGATCGACGAGAGCTTTCGCAACCGCGCGATAGATCAATCCGGTGTCGAGGTGCCGCAAGTTGTAGTGAGCGGCGAGCTTCTTGCCGAGCGTGCCTTTGCCCGACGCCGCCGGCCCGTCGATCGCGATGATCATGTCAGATCCGCACCGATCGAACGCATCAGCTCGACAAATCCGGGAAAGCTGGTCGCAATGAAGGCGCTGTCGTCGATACCCACCGGATTTTCACTGGCGAGCCCCATGACCAGAGCCGACATTGCAATCCGATGATCCATGTGCGTTTTTACTTCGGCGCCGCCAGCAGGACGGCCCTTGCCCTGAACAATCAGATCGTCGCCCTCGATTTCAACGGCGATGCCATTTGCACGCAACATATCGGCGGTCGCGGCAAGGCGATCGGATTCTTTCACGCGCAGCTCCTGCAAACCCCGCAGTCGCGTCACGCCTTCCGCGAACGAAGCGGCCACGGCTAGGATCGGGTACTCGTCGATCATGGATGGCGCGCGCTCGGCCGGCACTTCGACACCTTTTAGGGTGGACGAGCGCACGCGAAGATCGGCGATCTCCTCGCCGCCATCGTCGCGCTTGTCCACGACTTCGATGCTTGCTCCCATTTCGCGCAAGGTCGTCAGTAATCCGGTTCGCAGAGGGTTGGTCATGACCGCTTCGAGAACAAGTTCGGAGCCGGGTACAAGCAATGCCGCGACGAGCGGGAACGCCGCCGAAGACGGATCTGCAGGCACAAGGACATTGGCTGGCTCAAGCTCAGGCTGGCCCTTCAACACGATGCGGCGTCCGTGCTCGCCATGCGACTTGCTGATGATCTTGGCGCCGAAGTGCTTGAGCAACCGCTCGGTGTGGTCGCGGGTCGCTTCCACCTCGATGACAGTCGTCTCGCCCGGCGCGGCAAGACCGGCGAGCAGCACGGCCGACTTGAGTTGCGCGGAAGCGACCGGCGATTCGTAGATGATCGGGATCGGATCGGCAGCGCCTCGGATTGTCAAAGGGAGGCGTCCACCGTCGGCCACCTCCAGCACGCGCGCCCCCATTTTCTCCAGCGGGTCGAGCACGCGCCGCATCGGCCGGCTACGCAGAGACTCGTCGCCGACGAAGGCAACCGTTACCGGTGAGCCGGCCACCGCTCCAATGGCCAGCCGGCAGCCCGTTCCGGAATTGCCGAAATCGAGCGGGCCGACAGGCTGGGCGAAGCCCGCCACCCCGACGCCGCGAATGCGCCAGGCCTGCTCGCCGGTCCGCTCCAGATGAGCGCCAAGCGCACGCATCGCGTCGGCGGTATGCAGGACATCCTCGCCTTCCAAAAGGCCACCGACGGTAGTTTCGCCTACCGTCAGGGCCCCCAGAATGAGAGCGCGGTGAGAAATCGATTTGTCGCCGGGCACGCGGGCGCGGCCCTGCACGGGGCCGCTTTGACGGGCGGTTAACGGCGCTAATTCTGCGGAAGTCACCAGCCGGTATCCCTAAAGTCTTCGTCGTCCTACCACGCAGCCGCGCGGGCCGTCATCCCGCGGCTTTTGGGCATCTGCGCTATTGACAGGGGCCCTGCAACTAGCCAAGTGAAACACCGATTTTCACGACCCTGGGAACCTCGACTGTGGCGAAACCCGATCTCGGCACCAAGCGCGTCTGTCCGGATACAGGCCGGAAGTTTTACGATCTCAACAAAACGCCGGTGATTTCACCTTATACCGGCAAGGTCGTCCCTATTGCTGCGCCGGCGCCTTCGCGCGCGCGCCCTGAAGCGCCCGTGGCCGCGAAGCCTGTGGCTCAGGCCGAAAGCATCGTCCCGGAGACCGCCGAGGCCGAATTTGTTTCGCTTGAGGACGCAGAAGCCGAACAGCAAGGCAAGAAGAAGCCCGCCGCGGCCGAAGGCGCGGCAGCCGGTGAGGAAGAAGAAGTCGAGATGGATGAGAGCCTCGATGATGCCGCCTTCATCGAGGAAGAGGAAGAAGGCAACGCCGACGTTAGCGACATCATCGGCGAGGGCGTCGAGAAGGAAGAGGAAAACTGATTACAACTGCTGCTCCCCAGGAGCGGCAATTGAACTCGCGAATTGGGGCCATAGCTCAGTTGGGAGAGCGCGTGAATGGCATTCACGAGGTCGGGGGTTCGACTCCCCCTGGCTCCACCATCCGTCGCGAGGCTACGGCTCGGTAGGCCGCCCAAACCGAGGCGGCTTTTTTGTTGTATGCACGGCTGCTGACAAACGCCGTCAGCGCATTGCATGATGCAAAAAAAGCCGGGAGAACCCAATGCAAGGCAAAATAGCGCTCGAAGAACACTTCGCCATTGAATCGACGCTGGGTGATTCTCATGTGTTCGGCTCGCACGTCTGGAAAGACTTGAGTCATCGACTACTCGACATTCAGGAAACCCGCCTCGGGGAAATGGACAAACACGGGATCGAGATGATGATCCTGTCACTAAATGCGCCGGCGATTCAGGCGATCCACGATGTTAAAACAGCGATCGCGACCGCCAGGCAGGCCAACGATGCCCTTGCCGGCGAAGTGCAGAAACGCCCGGGTCGTTTTGCCGCGTTCGCAGCAATTCCGATGCAGGATCCTGATGCGGCCGCCGTCGAACTCACGCGTTGCGTCAAAGACCTCGGAATGGTCGGAGCTTTGGTCAACGGATTTTCGCAAATCGGCTCCCCTGAAAACGTCACCTATTACGATCTTCCGCAATACCGTGCGTTCTGGCGCACCGTCGAGGCGCTTGATGTCCCGTTTTATTTGCATCCGCGCAATCCGCTTCCAAGCTGGACCAGATATTACGAGGGGCACAGCTGGATGCTCGGCCCAAACTGGGCGTTTGCCGCCGAGACCGCCGTGCACGCGCTGAGGCTGATCGGCAGCGGCTTATTCGATGAATGCCCAAATCTGAAAATGGTGCTTGGCCATATCGGTGAGGGCATTCCCGCCTATCTTTGGCGCATCGACAATCGTAACGGCTGGATGAAGGCTCCGCACAAGTATCCGGCCAAACACAGCGTGGCTCATTACTTCCGCAAGCACTTTCACCTCACAACATCCGGCAATTTCGACACCGCTGCGCTGGTGAACGCCATTTCGGTGATGGGGGCGGAGCGCGTGATGTTTTCTGTCGACTGGCCGTTCGAGGACGTCGGAGAAGGCGCGCAGTGGATCGACACCGCAGAGATCGGCGAAGCAGACCGGATCCAGGTCGGCCGGACCAACGCGATCAAGCTCTTCAAGCTTCCGCTTCGCTAGCTCAGTGCATGCGATAGCGTTCGACCGCTTTTTTGTCCCAGATCATTCCGTTGCCAGGGCGTGCAGAAATTTGCGCATGACCGTCGGCGACCACCAACGGCTCTTCAAGCAACACATTGGCCCAATCGACATATTCGAGGTAATGGCAGGTGGGCGTGGCGGCGAGGAGATGCACGCTGACTTCGGGAAAAAGGTGCGACGACATTTTTAGTTTGTGCGAATGCGCGATATCGGCCGCATCGCGCCATCCGGTCACCCCGCCAATTCGTTCCAGATCAGGCATGACATAGTCGGTGGCATGCTGCTCAACCGCAGTAGCCATGGCGGCAGGAAGCGAAAAATTCTCGCCGATCTGAATGGGCACTTTGAGTTCGCGTGCCAGCGTCGCAGTTCCAAAATAGTCGTCATGGCGGATGGGTTCTTCGAGCCAGTAAATATTTTCAGCATCGAGCGCACGACCGCGTACAAGCGCATCCTCGAGCACGAGCGCCTGATTATAGTCGACCATCAAGGCAACATCGTCGCCGATGCGCTTGCGTACCGCGTGAACGGCCGCGATATCTCCCTGTACCGTCGGATATCCCAGCCGAAGCTTGACCGCGCGAAAGCCTCCGGCGAGCAATTTCTCCGCTTCATCCGCGAGCGCCCCCAGGTCGTCTTTCAATCCGAGCCCGCAGCTATTGTAGGCGGGGATATTGCGCGGTGACGCCCCGATGAAATTTGCAAGCGGCTCGCCCGCAGCGATGGCGAGGGCGTCCCAGGACGCTGTATCGAAACCCGACATCGCCATTCGCACGATGCCCTGCACGCCGATCAGGGTGAAGCGGCGCGCAAGTTTCTTCCATAGTTCGGCCGGCGCAACGGCCTCGCCTTTCACGATCCGCTCGACTTCGGCCAGCAGGCTGATGGTCGCCGGCGCAGCCGCCGGGAGGTAGCAGAAAAGGTACGTGCGGCCGGTGACCCCTTCCTCCGTTTCCAGATCCACCAGCAGAAGGGGGGCCTTACGTATCGAGACCGCGCTGGTGCCGAGTACGTAGTTCAGCGGGACCTCCACCGGCGTCCCACGCAGACTGCGGATGGTCAGTGGTGGAAATTTGGGGTCGTCAGTCATAAAAAACCGTCTGAAATATCGACAATATGTCTGTCAGGGGGGCGGATTCTGGCCTGTTCTTGAACCTTTAACCCAGCCCGCCCATATTAGGAACGACCGAAGGGCAGTCGCTCTACGGTTGGGGTGCCTGAAAGGGGCCCCGTCAAAGTCGCTTCAAGCGAGGGCTTTGAGACCAATGTCGCGAGTTCCGTCTCTCTCCAGCCCGTTCCTCTTGGGATTCGACGAGATCGAGCGCGTGCTCGACCGCGTTGCCAAGGGGGCCGACGGCTACCCGCCCTACAACATCGAGCGGCTGCCGCGCGACGGGCAAAATCCCGAGCGGCTGCGCATCACACTCGCCGTTGCTGGATTCACTCGCGATCAGCTCGATGTGAGCATCGAAGAAAGCCAATTGGTGATCCGTGGGCGGCAGCAAGACGACAAGACCCGCCAATATCTCCACCGCGGCATAGCCGCGCGTCAGTTCCAACGCACATTTGTGCTCTGCGATGGAATGGAGGTTATGGGCGCCGACTTGAAAAACGGCCTGTTGGCGATCGATCTCATCCGGCCACAACCGGAACGGATCGTGAAAACGATCTCGATTAATGAGCAGGAATGACGGACTCGTGAAGCAGGACTCGACCGCGTCAAGCGTTGAATCAGAAAGGAGTCGAGGGCCATGACCAACGACAAACAGATTGAACCGAACACAGCCCATCCGGCTATTACGCAGGAGGCACTGGCACAGCTCGGCGACGGCCGTCTTGCTTACGTGAAGACGATCCGTTCCGAGGACGTCGCCAATCTGTTTCCGCAGGCGCCAAAAATCGCGCCGGGCATCAAGCTATTCGCTTTGCATGCGGCCGACGGTACGCCGATCATGCTGACGGACACGCGTGAAGCCGCCGTTGCGAACGCCTGGAGCCAGGAGCTCGAGCCCGTTAGCGTGCACTGACACAGCTTTGATGATGCTCCGCGCGGTGCGGGGCATCAAAAGGCGAGAGACTATTTCCGAAAATTTCGAGGTGGTGCATCGCCGCTTGCGCGGACGAATACAGCGGTTTACGCCGCCGTACTCGCTGGCGGCATCGCGAGCACTGCATGCAGAGCGTGGGCGTCGGTTGATTCGCGCAACCGGCGTGCAATTTCGGGATCGCGTAGTTGGCGCGCCACGCGCGCTAGCGCCTTAAGATGATCAGCGCCTGCCGTTTCCGGTGCGAGCAGCAGGAAGATGAGGTCGACCGGCTGGTTGTCGAGCGCCTCAAAATCGATCGGGCGCTGCAGCCGTGCGAAGAGACCAAAGAGTCGGCCGAGTTTCGGAAGCTTGCCATGCGGAATCGCCACGCCACTACCGACGCCGGTAGAGCCTAGCTTTTCGCGCTGAAGCAGAATTTCCAGAATTTCCTTTTCGCTCTGTCCCGTCAGCTCAGCCGCGCGCGCGGCCAATTCCTGGATCGCCTGCTTCTTGCCGTTAACCTTCAGCGCTGCAACGACGGCGTTCGGCGCGACGAAATCAGTAAGCATCATGGACATGGCCAATGATCGGGAATGGCAGCGCCGAGTTGCAAAGGGGATGTTGAAGGCGGCGGACCATAGGTGCCGTCCGGCCTGCCGTCAATGGCATAAGTTCAGCATTATAGTGCCGTTTTTTACGATTTTAGCCGCCTCGACGCGCTTGATGATCCTTGCGGCGGCGCTTGTAGCGTCGCAACCGCTTTTCGATACGGATCGCCGCCTGTTCGGCACTGTCATAGGCATTCGGTGCCATTCCTTCGGCTTCCAGCAATGCTCCTGAATCGAGATGCAGGACGCACTCGGTACGGAACCCGAATCCGTCCCTGCCCACCGTTGCATGCCCCGAATAGCCGCCGCGAAAATATTTCGAGGTTGCTTCTTCAACGCGGTCGGTGATTTTACGTTGTAGTGCCGTGCCGATACTGATGTTTCGACCCGAGACGCGCAAAGGCATTGTTTGCCTCCATTGGGACTCGTGACGCTGCCTCTAGGCAGGCATAAGAGATTTCAGCGTAGAAGTGTTCCACGCGTCAATGCCTTGGAAGGGTATGTTTTCAGGCGCCGGTGGCCTGCTTTTCGCGGCGGCGCTGGACCGAAGACGGAATGCGCATTGCTTCACGGTACTTTGCAACCGTGCGCCGCGCGATATCGATTCCGGCATCACGTAGTTTTTCCACGATCGTATCGTCCGACAACACGTTCACGGTACTTTCATTGTCGATCAGCTGACGAATGCGATGCCGGACAGCTTCGGCCGAATGGGCCTCGCCGCCGTCCGCTGCGGAAATCGCAGACGTAAAGAAATATTTCAATTCAAAGATTCCGCGACTGGTCGCCATGTATTTGTTTGCGGTCACCCGGGACACTGTCGATTCGTGCATGCTTATGGCATCTGCAACAACCTTCAGGTTGAGCGGGCGCAAATATTGAACACCTTTTGCGAAAAATCCGTCCTGCTGACGCACGATTTCGCTCGACACCTTCAGAATTGTCTTTGCGCGTTGATCGAGCGCGCGCACTAACCAGGTCGCCGTTTGCAGGCAATCCGCGAGATAAGCTTTTTCTTTTTCATCGCGCGTGGTTCCCGAAACCTTGGCGTAATAACGCTGGTTGATAAGGACTTTTGGAAGCGTGTCCGAATTGAGCTCGACCTGCCACGTGCCATCGGGCGCCGGGCGCACGAACACGTCGGGAACGATCGGTTGCACCATGGTCGAGCCGAACGTCAAACCTGGCTTTGGATTGAGCATGCGAATCTCGGCGATCATGTCGGCAAGATCCTCTTCCGTGACGCCGCACAGCCGGCGGAGGCCGGCAAGATCGCGCTTGGCGACAAGATCCAGATGTTCCACTAGGACTTGCATCGCCGGGTCATAGCGGTTTCGATCCTTGAGTTGGATCACGAGGCATTCGGTTAAACTCCGCGCGCAGACGCCGGGCGGGTCGAACGTCTGCAAAACCGCAAGCACAAGCTCGACGTCGCTGCGCTGCGCGCCGAGTTTTTCGGCAACCGTGTCAAGATCGCCAGTAAGGTAGCCCGCTTCATCAACCATATCGATCAAGTACTGACCGATCATACGGCCCGCCGGATTAGAAATGGTCAACGCCATCTGCTCAGCGAGATGATCGGCAAGTGTCGTTTCGGCGGACACGAACGCTTCGAGATTATAGTTTTCGCCGCCAACAGATCCTGCACCCGACCATTCAGAATAAGCGCCAGGACGGAAATCGCCAGCAGTTGCATTCTTGTCGCCGCCGTCGTCGGGGAACACGTTTTCGAGTTCGGTGCCGAGGCCCTGCTCGATAGAACTTCGACTTGTTTCGAGCTCAGCGTTAATCCAGTCAGCCCCGCCGGAATTGTCGTCGCTTTCGGATGCTGATGCCTGCGTGTCGCCAGCCGAGCCAGCCTCGTCTTCGCCGGTGCGCTCCAACAACGGATTGCGCTCGAGTTCGCCTTCCACATAGGCAGCAAGATCAAGGCTGGACAGTTGCAACAGCTTGATGGCCTGCATCAGCTGCGGCGTCATCACCAGCGCTTGCGACTGGCGAACTTCCAGCCTTTGCGACAAAGCCATTGAGGTATCCCGGCAGAAAACTGGTCCGATTCTTGCTTGTGTATACCAGCTACCCACGAGTCGCGGTATGTGATTTAGCAGGCAGGCCCTGCACACTTTTTGTGCGCATTAACTTTTGCGCGCTACCGCCTAGAGCCGAAATTCCTCGCCGAGATAAAGGCGCCGGACGTCAGGATTGTTCACAATATCGTCGGCGCGGCCTTCCATCAGCACCTCTCCGGAATAGATGATGTAAGCTCGATCAGTAAGTCCCAGCGTTTCCCGCACATTGTGGTCGGTGATGAGCACACCGATCCCGCGGTTCGTCAGGTGGCGCACCAGCGCCTGAATGTCGCCGACGGCAATCGGATCTATGCCGGCAAAAGGCTCGTCAAGAAGCATGTAGCTCGGCCGAGTCGCCAGCGCACGCGCGATTTCGACACGCCGTCGCTCGCCGCCCGACAGTGCAATCGTCGGCGTCTTGCGCAAACGCGCGATGTTGAATTCCTCAAGCAATGCATCGAGGTCCGCCTCACGTCGCCGGCGATCGGGCTCGACGACTTCGAGGACAGAGCGAATATTGTCTTCCACGTTGAGGCCGCGAAAGATCGAGGCTTCCTGCGGCAGATAGCCGATACCAAGCCGGGCACGCTGATACATCGGCAGCGCGGTGACATCGAAGCCATCAAGCTCGATCCGGCCGCGATCAGCGTTTATCAGGCCGGTGATCATATAGAACACCGTCGTTTTGCCGGCGCCGTTTGGCCCGAGCAGGCCGACCGCTTCGCCGCGCCTGACATATAGGGTGACACCTTTGACGACCATCCGGCCTCCAAAGCTCTTTTCGACCCCGTGCGCGGCAAGATAAGCGTGGCGGGCAGCCTGTCGGCTATCGCCGTCATGGCGTGGCCGAGTCTGGGGTGGGCTTGGCGGGCTTCGGTACGTTTGATGCGCGACTTCCGCCTGCGCATTGGCAATTGCAGCCTGGCGCGCCCGCGCTTCGACCGGAGTCATCGTCCGGCGGACAGGCGGAGACTTGCGCCTAAACAGTGAGAAAAAATTCACTGGGCTACCTCGCGCCGGAATGAATCTACAGGCATTTCCACAGGCGGTGAGTGTGCGACCTTACCTGATTCCCGTCGCAGCACCGGAATGACCGCGCCCATGCAAGAATTCAATTGAACGGTCGCACGGGAATGGGGCGCGGAGCTTGTCCGTCAGCGCTTCCGCTTTTTAAATCGGGCGTAGATGCGCCTGGCTGAACCAGCATCTGGACGCCTTGTCCGCTCTTTCCCGCCTCGACCCGCGACACACCACTCGTCAAATCGACCACCAGTTTTCCGCCCCGCAGAACGTTTTGCCCCTGAGTCATGACGACTGGGTTGCCGGTAAGCGTTACAGTGTTGGTTTTCATATCGAAAATGCCAAGCTCGCCGGTCGCGGTCTGATCTTTCTGCGTAACCACGACGCTGCCGCGCGCCTCAAGACGCTTGATGCGCTGCTCGCCGCTTGGCCCCGGACTCGCGGCCTGAAGTGTCTTACTTCCGTCGGCTGGCTCGCCACTTTGCTCGTAGAACACCACCAGCGACTTGCAACGCAGACCGGTATCGCCCTGCTTCACCCGTACATCGCCGCTGAAAGTGGCCTGTTTCTGTTTGTCCCGGACTTCCAGAGTCGCCGCCTCGATGTGCACCGGCTGATCGCGATTTTGCGAGAAGCCCTGCAAGGCATTCGGCGGTCCTTGCGACGTCGTCTGTGTCTGCGAGTGCGCAGCCAAGCTGCTCGACATAAGTCCAATCGCAAGTGCAACAATGAAGCCGGGCTTTCGCATCATCGTTGCTCGCCCGCTTTCGGTTGCTCGGGCTGGTTCAGTGTCATGTCCATAACGACACCGCCGTGGAATCGGATGACCTCGCCGGAATCGACAATATCCAGCCGGTTGGCATTGAGCGTGCCCTGAAGCAACCTAATCTCGACCGGATGTTCGGAGATGACGTTTCCTTTGCGTATGTCGACCAGCGCCTCGCTCAGACGCCCTTGATACCCGGTTGAAGAATTAAGAACGATGTCCCGATCGAGTCTGAGCGTTTCCGCCTTCGCATCATAGAGTCCAGTGGCCGCATTGAGCTCCATCGTGCTCTTGTCTTGCATTTCGACTTTGGCGCGGATGTTGCGCAATTCGACGATGTCGGGCTTCGTCATGTCTTGCGCCGCGGTATCGGCCGTCAGCTCGTAGGCGCGCGCATCTCTCGTGAATCCCGATAGGCGTGGTTGCTCCATCGTCACCTTTGTGCCTGACACCACGAGATTGTCGATGTTGATCGGCAACTTGGCGAGCATGCGGAGCGGATTGAGATAGACGACCAATATGACAACAACCAGCGCGAATGACACGGCAGCCGGCACTGCGATCCGCAGAATGCGCACCAAGCGGCTGTGACGGCGCGCAGCCAGGAAGGCGCGCTCGGTATTGCCGCGGCTCATGGTCCAATAAGCGCGCGGCGCCTCAGGATCCGACTGAGCTGTAATTACACGGTTCATGCCAAGTCCGGCATCCGTCTGCACCCAAAGGAAGTCTTGGAGATCATCGTCGCCCCAAGAAGTAAAGTGCCGCCCGAATATGGCCCTGACACGGCAACCGGCTGCGGCGCGTCAACCAATTAGCGCCAGAATACAACAACTTATGACGAATGCGAAAAAATATCCTCGGCCGCCCAACCCGCGAGATCGAGCCGGGCGCGGTCGGGCAGGAAGTGGAAACAGGCCGCCGCCAAATCGGTACGACTCTCACGCGCAAGCATGACGTCAAGCTTTTCCTTTAGGGCATGCAAATGCAGGACGTCGGTTGCGGCATAGGCCACTTGCGCATCACTAAGTTCTTCGGCGCCCCAGTCGGAGAGCTGCTGCTGTTTGGATACATCGACTCCAAGGACTTCGCGTGCCAGGTCCTTGAGCCCATGCTTGTCGGTGTAGGTGCGGGCGAGCCGTGAGGCGATCTTCGTGCAATAGACTGGCTCGGCCATCACTCCGAAAGTCTTTGCGAGAATGCCCATATCGAAACGCGCAAAGTGAAAGATTTTGAGAATCGATTTGTCGGCCAGAAGTTTCTCGATATTCGGCGCCTTGTGCTGACCGGCACCAATTTGAATCACATCGGCGGATCCATCACCCGGGGACAACTGCACAACGCACAATCGGTCCCGATTGGGATCAAGACCCATTGCTTCGGTGTCGATGGCCACCGACCCCTTGTAACCGGAGAGGTTGGGAAGGTCGCCGCGATGCAGGCGGATGGTCATTGGGTTCTTCAGCTCGGGACGTTGGTGCCCAGGAGAGGACTCGAACCTCCACGGCTTTCACCGCTAGTACCTGAAACTAGTGCGTCTACCAATTCCGCCACCTGGGCTCGTTGCGACCAGATACGGAGCCACTTCCGGCTTGTCAATGAACGGCTTTTCCGGTTCTGTACAGCCCTCGGGCGATCCTGTATTGGCCGGTTTCCAGGCATCTCCGCGCGAAAATAGAGAGCGGCATGAGCGCACGCAGCCCATACGACACCCTCGTCACCATCTACGGCGGATCGGGATTTCTCGGCCGTCACGTGGTCCGCGCTCTGGCCAAGCGCCATTATCGCATACGGGTGGCAGTTCGCCGGCCTGAACTTGCCGGATATCTGCAGCCGCTGGGTCGCGTGGGGCAGATCCACGCTGTGCAGGCCAATTTGCGTCACGCCGCTTCGGTTGAGGCGGCCGCCCGCGATGCGCAGGTACTCGTCAATCTCGTGGGAATTTTGTTCGAGCACGGCCGCCAGCGTTTCCAGGCGGTGCAGACCTATGGCGCGGAGCAGGTCGCGTTGGCGGCAAGTGCGCACGGAGCCCGACTGGTGCATGTGTCGGCGATTGGCGCCGATGCCAATTCGCCGAGCGCCTATGCGCGCACCAAAGCCGATGCGGAAAGACTGGTACTGGCGGCGCAACCATCGGCTTCCATCATGCGTCCGTCGATCTTGTTTGGGCCGGAGGATGATTTCTTCAATCGTTTTGCTGCGCTTGCGCGGCTGTCGCCAGCACTACCGCTTATCGGCGGAGGTCTGACACGCTTTCAGCCGGTATTCGTCGGCGACGTTGCGCGGGCGATTGCCGATGCGGTTGACGGCGCCGCGCGCCCGGGCACGATTTACGAACTTGGCGGACCCGACATTCGGACGTTCAAAGAGCTTATGCAATTCGTGCTCCGGACAATCGAGCGCAAACGACTGCTGGTGCCTTTACCCTTCTTCCTTGCGAAGATGCAGGCCACGATTCTGCAGTATTTTCCCAAACCGCCGCTGACTCCGGACCAGGTGGAATTGCTCCGCGTTGACAATGTCGTGTCCAACGCAGCAAAGGCCGAGCTGCGTACGCTGCAGGGTCTCGGCATCGAGCCGGAGACAATCGAAGCAATAGTGCCGTCCTATTTGTGGCGGTTTCGCAAAACCGGTCAGTTCCGCAGCCGCGTCGCCTGACGCTTGCTCTACAAAATATAGAGTGCAAACAAGCCGGTGCCGCCTACGAGAATGCGCCACCACGCAAACAGCGCAAAGCTGTGTCGCTGTACGTAACCGAGGAACGTCTTGACGACGATCCATCCGAAGACAAACGAGAAAATGAAGCCGACAGCGGTCACCGCAATATTTCCGCCAACGGCAAGATCTCCCCGACTCTTGAAAACCTCATACGCAAATGCGCCGACCATCGTCGGCATTGCGAGCCAGAACGAGAATTCCGCAGCCGAACGGCGATCGGCACCGAATAGCATGGCACCCACAATGGTAGCTCCCGCGCGCGACACGCCTGGGATCATCGAGATGCACTGGATAATTCCGATGCCGATATACATCGGCAACGTAAAGGCTGTCGCATCGTAGTAGCGCGCCTTCAGGTTCATGCGATCAACCCAAAGCAGGATAACACCGCCGATGATAAGTGAAATGCACACAACGTGCACGTCAAACAGGTATGATTTGATGACACGATAGGCGAGCGCCCCGACCACCGCTGCCGGCAAGAACGCAAGGAGCACCCCGATGACGAACCGTGCCGCTTCCCACTGCGTGAACATCGCCTTGGCCAGCGCCCAGAGCCGGCCGAAATAAATCGAAAGCAGTGCGAGAATGGCGCCGAGCTGGATTAGAATTGCAAACGATTTTCCAAACGCATCGTCGCCCCAGCCGAACAAATGCTCGATCAAGAGCAGATGGCCAGTGGAGGACACTGGAAGGTATTCGGTCAGGCCCTCGACGATACCGAGCACAGCTGCCTTGATAAAGTCGATATGCATGAACTGCTCCGGGAATTCGGATGTGGTCTGCGAGCGCTGATACGGCCAGCGCTTTTGGCGTAAAGCGGGATGACTGGCAACGAAAAAAGGTGAAAATTTTTATGGCGATTTGCGCCGCCTGCCTTTCTATAGTGCGGCGTTGATTCCCACCGGCCCGTTCCAGACCGAGCGCTAATGCTGACGCTGTTTCATCACCCGCTCTGCCCCCGTTCGCGTTACGTGCGCCTGATTTTCGGTGAGTACGGTATTGCCACCCGCCTTGTGGAAGAGCGGTTCTGGGAGCGCAGGGAAGAATTTCTGCTGCTCAACCCAGCCGGAGAACTGCCAGTGGTCGTTACCGAAGGACAGCCGCCAATTCCGGGGGCAGCAGTGATCGCGGAATATATCGAGGAAACTCACCCCCAGAGCGGACAGGATCGCCTGCTGCCTGATCTGGCAGGGCGCCGGGTCGAAGTGCGGAGGCTCGCAAACTGGTTCAACGACAAGTTTTACGCCGAGGTCAGCGGTCCGCTTGTGCACGAACGCGCCTTCAAGCGCCACATGACGCAGGAACAGGGCGGCGGACCGCCCGATACCGATGCGCTGCGCGCCGCGCGTCACAATATCCGCTATCATCTGGCCTATATTGGTTGGCTCGTCCGCACGCGCGACTGGCTTGCAGGCGACCGGCTCAGTCTGGCTGACCTGGCAGCGGCAGCGCATCTTTCAGCTGCAGACTATTTGGGCGAAGTGCCGTGGAACGAAGACGAAGCGACAAAGAACTGGTACACGCGCGTAAAGTCGCGTCCGTCGTTTCGCGCGATCCTCGCCGATACGCTCGCGGGCCTGCCGCCGTCGAAAAGCTACGCCGACCTCGACTTTTGAACGATCCGGCCGCGATCAAGTCTGCCCTCGCCGAGGAGGCCCGTGTGTGTGGCTTCAACGCGTTCGGCGTCGTGAAGCCGGATGCCGCACCAGAACTCAAATTGCGTCTCGAAGACTATATCGCCGGCGGCGCACATGGCGACATGACCTGGCTGGCAGCGAGCGCCGACCGGCGGACTTCGCCGCTTACCATGTGGCCGGAAGTCCGCTCGATCATCATGCTGGGGCTGAATTACGGGCCAGATGATGATCCGCTCGCGATCTTGAAAGCCACTGATCGCGCAGCGATCTCGGTCTACGCGCAAGGCGACGACTATCACGAGCTGATCAAATCCAAACTCAAGAACCTCGCGCGCTGGCTTACCGCCAACGCCGGCGGAGACGCGAAAGTATTCGTCGACACTGCGGCCGTCATGGAGAAGCCGCTTGCTGCCCATGCCGGACTCGGATGGCAGGGCAAGCACACGAACCTGGTCTCGCGCCAATTCGGCTCCTGGCTGTTTCTCGGCTCGATCTTCACAACGCTCGATTTGCCGGCCGATCCCGCGGAACCGGACAGCTGCGGCAGTTGCCGGGCATGCCTCGATATTTGCCCAACTGCGGCTTTCCCTGCGCCGTACAAGCTCGACGCACGACGGTGCATTTCCTACCTCACCATCGAGCACAAAGGGCCTATCCCCCGCGAACTGCGTCCCGGAATAGGCAACCGCATCTTCGGCTGCGACGACTGTCTTGCGATCTGCCCGTGGAACAAGTTTGCGAGCCAGGGATGCGAGGCCAAGCTTGCAGCGCGCGACGCCTTGCGCGCGCCGCGTCTCGCCGATCTCGTTCGCCTCGATGATGCGCAATTCCGGACGTTATTTTCCAAGACGTCGATCAAGCGAACAGGCCGCGACCGGTTTGTTCGAAACGTCCTGATCGCAATTGGCAACTCAGGCGACATGGCCCTCAGCGCCGAAGCTGAACGGTTGCTTGACGATCCGTCACCGCTGGTGCGAGGAGCTGCAGTGTGGGCGTTATCACAACTATTGCCGCGTCAGCGTTTCGCGGAACTTCGAAAGAAGCACACTGACACCGACCCCACGGTTCGGGACGAGTGGGTCTCGGCGCTTGCCTAAAATTCCTGGACCGCCGCAATAAGTCGATCAATGTCCTCCGGCCGCGACAGGCGGTGATCGCCATCCTTGATCAACGTCAGCACGACATCGTCGCGGGAAAACCGGGACACCAGCTCAACCGCGTGCCGCCAGGGCACATCGGGGTCCTGTACGCCCTGCAGAATATGCACCGGACAGCCAGTTTCTATCAGCCCGCCCAGCAATAGGTGACTTCTGCCGTCTTCAATGAGACTGCGCGTAATCGGGTAAGGTTCATCACCGTACTCCGAGGGACGCAGCCATTTTCCTTTTTCTTGGATCTCGAGTTTGGTCGCGTCGGAAAACTGCTTCCACATCAATTCTTCAGTGAAGTCGACTGCCGGGGCGATCAGCACCATGCCCGCAATTGGCGCCGCGACGTTGTTAGCCCCCACGGCTCTGGCCAGCAACAGTGCCAGCCAACCTCCCATTGACGACCCGATGACCAACTGCGGCCCGCGTGCAAAGTGCAAATAGACCGCCAGACTTTCCTCGAGCCACCGGCTAATCGTTCCCTCAGTGAACGAGCCGCCTGACTCTCCGTGGCCGGAATAATCAAACCGTAAACAGGCGCGGCCTTCTTTTTCGGCCCAACGATCGAGCGCCTCCGCTTTTGTGCCCTTCATGTCGGATTTAAAGCCACCCAGCCAAAAAAGCCCGGGATTCGTGCCTTTTCGCTCGCAAACAGCTATCGGTCGACTGTCCTTATCGGACCCGACCGTAATGGATGTGAAACGCGGTTCGTTCATGGATTACTTTCGCAGGAGGACCGTCATCGTGGCAATGTGCAGCCGTTGCCCAGGTTGCTGGTGAAGTCTATACCTCACCGCTAAACACGAACGGATGTCATGTCGAGTTTGCCCGCACCAATCCCCGAAGCGAGCGTGCAATCGCACGTTGTTGCGCGAAAAGTTGAGACCGCGCTCGGCGCGATCACCGTGCTCATCGTTGTTCCTACTCTCGACGGGGGCGCTGCCGACGCAGGCGCGGTCGAACTCGTGCGCATTCTTGCGAGCGCCGGCTTTCGCACCATAGTCGTGTCGCGCGCTGGTCGCCTGGTCGCCGACGTAACGACGGCCGGCGGCGAATTTGTCCCACTCGATGTCTCGAGCAACAATCCGCTGCTAATGCTGCGGAACGCGATCAAGTTGACGCGAATGGCGCGGGATCGCCAGTGTCGTGTGATTCACGCTTTTGGGCGCGCAGGCGCATGGAGTGCATTTATCGCGGCGCGGTTGTGCGGAATACCGCTTGTGACCAGTTGCTATAAAGGTTTTCGTGAGCAGAACATTTTCAAGCGCTTTTATAACAGCATCATGGCGCGTGCCGATCATGTCATCGCCTCAAGTGAGCAAATCGCGCAACTGATCAACGATCGCTACGGCACGGCCTGGAGCAAAATCGCCGTCGTGTCTTGCAGCATTGATCTCGACCGTTTCGATCCTGACAAAGTCTCGCGCGAACGCATCGAGGCAATACGAAGCGCATGGGGCGTCAAGCGCGAGACGAAAGTTATTTTGATCACCGGACGCATCTTGCGCCGAAAAGGTCATCACGTCGTCGTCAAAGCGGTGAAGCGACTCAAGGAAATGGGCTTGAAGGATTTTCTTTGCGTCTTCGTCGGCGAAGATCGCGGCCGTACACGCTACACCGGCGAGCTTTGGGACCTCGCCTTGTCCACTGGAACAATGGATGTGATCCGCATGGCGGCTCCGGTCGCCGATATGCCCGCCGCCTTTGCGGCGGCGTCTGTTATCGTTTCGGCGGCGATACAGCCGGAAGGCGTGCAGCGCGCAATCCTGGAAGGCCAGGCGATGGCGCGGCCAGTTATCGTGTCGGACCTCGGCGCCGGAGCCGACGTCGTGCTCACCGCACCCGCGGTGCCCGAAAGCCGGATTGCGGGATTTCGCTTCCAGGCCGGCGATGACGCGGCGCTCGCCGCGGCCCTGTTACGTTTGTTCTCGATGCCCGAGCTCAACCGGGCAACCATCGGCCGGCGCGGCCGCGACTGGGTTCTGGGACACTTCAATACGGCGATTGTGACCGAACAGACGTTGCGTCTCTATCGGGACGTTGCCGGGCTAGGCATGCGGCCCGATGTCTCCGCACCAAATTAAGTCACGACAAAATAAGAGCAATTTGAACAGTTTGGCCTTCGGTTTCAAACTGTTAGACACCAATACCTGCGGAACTGCGTTGACTTCTCGGCCGTTTCTACCAATCTACGGCTATTCCGAAGGCGCGCTGATGCCGACGGTCAGTTGAAACAGGATAAGGAGAAAGTAGCCATTCGTCGTCCGATGAAGTCCGCGCTGCCCGTTCAGAAGGACGGCCCGCGCATAAACGAGGAGATTCGCGTCCGCGAGGTCCAGCTAATAGATGCCAGTGGCCACAACCACGGTCCCACACCGATCCAAGCCGCGCTCGACATGGCGCAGGCTGCGGGGCTCGACCTAGTCGAAATCGCCCCCAACTCGTCGCCGCCCGTCTGCAAGATCCTGGATTACGGCAAATACAAATTTCAGGCGCAGAAGAAGGCGGCGGAAGCCCGCAAAAAACAGAAAGTCGTCGAGGTTAAGGAGATCAAGCTCCGGCCGATGATCGACGACCACGATTACGATGTGAAGATGCGCTCCATGAAGCGGTTCTTCGAAGAGGGCGACAAGGTGAAAATCACCCTTCGCTTCCGCGGTCGCGAGATGGCGCACCAGGAGCTCGGCTACAAATTGCTCGAGCGCGTGAAGGTGGACACCGGCCCGTTCGCCAAGATCGAATCGGAACCACGTTTTGAAGGCCGGCAAATGGTCATGATGCTGGCGCCGCGCTAGCGCGGCAGAACGCTTTCCTAGCACCTCAAACGCGCCGCTCGCAGATCGCGGGTGGCGCGCTGTTATTTGGTAACGAATTAACCTCCGGCGACAGGCGGTTGCATGCTGCGGCCTCCTCTGCCATAACGCCGCGCATTCACTGCCCGGCCAGTAAGGGCTGCCGTGGCAGCGATTAAAGCTCAATCCCGAGCACCCGCTCCGGGGCCCAACGTGCCCCAAGGAGCATATTTCGGCCGGTGGGCCTGCCCGCTGCGAGCCGATGAGGAGAGCCAAATGCCCAAGCTGAAGACCAAATCGGGCGCCAAAAAGCGCTTCAAGATTACCGCGACCGGCAAGGTGAAATACCAGCAGACCGGCAAGCGCCACGGCATGATCAAGCGGACGACAAAAACGATCCGCGAACATCGCGGCACTAACGTGCTGTTCAAGACCGACGGCGACAACGTCAAGAAGTACTGGCTGCCGAACGGCTGACCGGTTCCCGCCGGCCGCGCGTACGCGGTCGTTCCTCGTCAGTAATCTGCACGTATCTGCAAGGAGAATTTCTATGGCCCGCGTCAAACGTGGCGTCACCTCGCACGCCAAGCACAAGAAAGTTCTGAAAGCCGCCAAGGGCTATTACGGCCGCCGCAAGAACACGATCCGCATCGCCAAACAGGCGGTGGAGAAGGCAAACCAATATGCCTTCCGTGACCGCAAGCGGCGCAAGCGCACGTTTCGTGCCTTGTGGATCCAGCGCCTGAACGCGGCGGTTCGGCCCTTTGGTCTGAACTACAGCCGCTTCATCGCTGGGCTGGCCAAAGCCGGCGTGACGGTCGACCGGAAGGTTTTGTCCGATCTTGCAATCCGCGAACCGGCTGCATTCCAGGCGATCGTGGAAAAGGCCAAAGCCGCGTTGCCGGCGTAAGGTCCGCGTCATACGCCAATCGAGGCGCGATGCGCGGGTCGGGCCCGCGCATGACAGGGTGATAAGCCATGTCTGACATCGTAAAGCTTGAAAAGGACATTCTGGCGAACGTCGCCGCGGCGAAGGATGAAACGGCGCTCGAAGCCGTTCGCATTGCCGCGCTCGGAAAGAACGGCGCGGTCTCGGCGTTGCTCAAGACGCTCGGGACAATGTCGGCAGACGAACGAAAGACACAAGGTCCGGCGATTAACGGCCTCAAGGACCGTGTCAGCGAATCAATTGCACAACGCAAAGATGCGCTCGGTGCCGCGGCACTCGACGCTCGGCTCAATACCGAGACTGTCGACGTCACGCTGCCCGTGCGCGAAACGCCAGCAGAGACCGGCCGCGTCCACCCCATCACCCAGGTGACCGATGAGCTGACGGCCATCTTCGCAGACATGGGTTTCGCGGTTGCCGAAGGACCCGACATTGAAACCGACGACTACAACTTCACCAAACTCAATTTTCCCGAGGGTCATCCGGCTCGCGACATGCACGACACGTTCTATTTCGCACCGAAACCGGACGGCTCACGCATGCTGCTGCGCACGCATACCTCGCCGGTTCAAGTGCGTACGATGCTCAGCAAAAAGCCGCCAATCCGCGTCATTTGCCCCGGCCGCACCTATCGCAGCGACTCGGACCAAACCCATACGCCGATGTTCCACCAGGTCGAAGGCCTCGTGATCGACAAGGGCTCGCACCTCGGCCATCTGAAGTGGATCCTCGAGGAATTCTGCAAGGCCTTCTTCGAGGTCGACAGCGTGAAGATGCGCTTTCGCCCGTCGTTCTTTCCGTTCACCGAGCCATCACTCGAGGTCGACATCCAGTGCAAGCGCGACAAGGGTGAAATTCGCTTCGGCGAAGGCGAAGACTGGCTTGAAATCCTCGGCTGCGGAATGGTGCACCCGAACGTGCTGCGCAATTGCGGGCTCGATCCGGATGAATATCAAGGTTTTGCCTGGGGCATGGGAATCGACCGTATCGCGATGCTCAAGTACGGCATGAACGATCTGCGCGCCTTCTTCGAGGCCGATGTGCGTTGGCTTTCGCACTATGGCTTCCGCCCGCTGGACTTTCCGACGCTGGCCGGGGGTCTGAGTTCATGACCGCGCAGCGACCCCTCTCGCCGCTCGATCGCGCTTTCTTCGCGCTGGTCACGCGCGGGTGGAATGCACACAAAATCGCGAGTTACGAATCGACATTGCGCAAGCGCGACAAGGAGATGTCGGCCGAGGCCTCCCACACTTTCGCCTCGATCGACGCCAAGGCCGCGGGTCTTTTGACGCACACGTCGATGATGATCGCCGGCCTCGGCCTAATTGCGCCGCTTGTCGCCGACAGCGACTTTGAAGTTGGGATCGTCGTCATGGAAATGGCGATCTATCTGCTGATTGCACTCGGCTGTCTGCGATGTCTGTCAGTATTCCACGCCCATGAATTCGAATCCGCCGATCGTGTTCAGGATGCCATTCACCGCGAGCTGATCATCCGCGCCGAGCTTTACAGCCTTTGCATTCGTGCCGCGATCCTGTTCACCATGGTGGTATTCGCGTTGCTGCCGCTTCTCTATTTCTGGACGTCGGAGAAAGCGGCATGAAGTTCACGCTGCCCTGGCTGAAGGACCACCTCGAAACTGACGCATCGCTGGGCGAGATCGTCGATAAGCTTACGATGATCGGCCTTGAGGTCGAGAACGTCGAGGATAAGGCGGACCTGCTCAAGCCGTTCGTGATTGCGTCCGTCATTTCGGCCGAGAAACATCCCAATGCGGACCGTCTCAAGGTCTGCATGGTCGATATCGGCGACGGCAACCCGATCCAGGTCGTATGCGGGGCGCCCAATGCACGGACGGGCATGAAGGGTGTCTTCTCGGCGCCAGGAACCTTTATCCCAGGAAAGAACATCACATTGACGGTCGGTACGATCCGGGGCGTCGAAAGCCGCGGCATGCTGTGCTCGGCCGCCGAGCTGATGATTTCCGACGACCATGAAGGGATCATCGACCTGCCGGCGGATGCGCCAGTCGGCAAATCCTATGTTGAATGGGCAGGTGCAAGCGAACCGGTTATCGAAATCAATCTTACGCCCAACCGCCCGGATTGCACTGGCGTTTCAGGTATCGCGCGCGACCTCGGCGCAACTTCGATCGGCACATATAACGATAAGATTCCAAAACCGGCAAAGAGCTCCTTCCCTTGCCCAGTGAAGGTCACGCTCGACTTCGGCAAGACGCCGTCGTTGTGCCCGGCCTTCGGGTTGCGCCTGGTGCGCGGCGTCAAGAACGGTCCTTCGCCCGACTGGCTGCAGAAGCAGCTGACTGCAATCGGGCTGCGTCCCATCAACGCGCTTGTCGACATCACCAATTTTATCACCTTCGACCGCGGCCGGCCGTTGCACGTGTTCGATGCCGACAAGGTGCATGGCAATCTGGCGGTGCGGCGTGCAAAAAACGGAGAGAAGCTGCTGGCGCTCGACGGCAAGACCTACACGCTCGACGAGGCGGTTTGTGTGATTGCCGACGAAAAGGGTGTCGAATCGCTCTCCGGCATCATGGGCGGCGAGGCAACCGGTTGCTCGGAGACGACCACAAATGTTCTTGTGGAATCGGCGCTTTGGGACGAGTTCAATATCGCACAGACCGGCCGCAAGCTCGGTATCAACTCCGATGCGCGCTACCGCTTCGAGCGTGGTGTCGATCCCGCCTTCATGCTGCCCGGCCTTGAGCTCGCGACCCAGATGGTGCTCGACCTCTGCGGCGGCGAAGCGTCGGAAATCATTGTCGCCGGCGATCCGACGCCGAAGGAAAAGATCATCGATTTTCCGCTCAGCGAACTGCCGCGCCTCACCGGGCTGAAACTGCCGCTTGCGGACCTGCGGCGTGTCTTGGAAAAACTCGGCTTTTTCACCGCCGGTCAAGGCGAGCGCGTGAAAGTCGCCGTTCCATCCTGGCGGCCAGACATACACGGCCGTGCCGATATCGTCGAGGAGCTCGTTCGTATTGTTGGCGTGGACCGTGTGCCATCGACTCGTTTCGCGCGAGAGCAGGCCCGCAAGCCCGTTCTCACTGCGATTCAGAATCGCACGCGCAAAGCAAAGCGAGCGCTTGCGGCGCGCGGTTTACTTGAAGCCGTGACTTGGTCGTTCGTATCGAAGCGAGAAGCCGAGCTGTTTGGTGGCGGCGGACCGGAGCTTGCGCTTGCGAATCCGATCGCGGCCGAGTTGTCCGACATGCGGCCGAGCCTTATTCCCGGCTTGATCATGGCAGCCCAACGCAATGCCGACCGCGCGTTTCCCGATACCGCGGTATTCGAAGTTGGCCAGATCTTCAAAGGCGATAAGCCTGCCGACCAACTCACAGCCGCCAGCGGGCTGCGCCGTGGCCTTGCCAGACCGTCGGGAAGCGGCCGTCACTGGTCGGACAAGTCAGGACCCGTCGATGTTTTCGACGTAAAAGCCGACGCGTTCGCCGTGCTGGCCGCTTCCGGAACCCCGATGCAGGCTTTGCAAGTCGTGCCTGGCGGTCCGGCCTGGTTTCACCCAGGACGCAGCGGCACCATCCAGATTGGCCCGCAGAATGTCCTGGGACACTTTGGTGAATTGCATCCGCGTGCAGTTGCGGGCCTGAAAGCCGAGGGCCCATTGGTAGCTTTCGAAGTAATTCTCGAAAAAATCCCCGAACCCAAAGCGCGCCCGACGCGGGCAAGGCCTCTGCTTGATGTGTCGCCTTTCCAGCCGGTCGAGCGCGATTTTGCTTTCGTCGTCGACAGTTCGGTCAAAGCCGCCGACATCGTGCGCACGGCGCAGAACGCGGACAAGAAGCTGATCAGCAACGTCGTTGTCTTCGATGTGTATGAAGGTAAAGGCATCGACCCAGGCAAGAAATCGATAGCAATTGCGGTGACAATCCAGCCGCGCGAGAAAACGATGACAGACGCCGAGATTGAGGCTCTTGCCGGCAAGATCGTCGCCGAAGTGACCAAGAGAACTGGCGGCGTATTGCGCGGTTAGGCTGGTAGCAGATCCGTATAAGCAAATCCGTCGCGTTCGATGGTTTCGCCGGTTTTGACCGCGACTTTGCGCGACAGCATCGGGCCGCTTGAGACGAACGAGTGAAATTCGCCGTTCTCACCACATGGGTCGATGCCTTCAGGAAGTGCCTCAAGCAGCACGCGATCAAATCGGCGGCCGGCGAATGATGCCGGCAATTTTTTCAAATCAACGGTGCAAATATGCGCCTCGGTGCCGGCATCGATCATGTCATCCGCGAGCGAGCGCGTTGGCCGGCCCCACAATGGAAACACCGGCACGATCCCGGTGCCGGAAAGCTGGCGTTCGCGGTATGCCCGTACATCCTCCAGGAACAGGTCACCGAAAATCATGTGGGTCACCCCGGATGCTCGCGCGGCAGCGATGGCCTCCGCCATTTTTCGCTCGTAGATGTCATTCGGACACGGATATGGAATACGAATGATAACCGGGCGCAGACCGGCGGCATCGAACTGAGCGCGCAGCAGTTCTTCACGCACCCCGTGCATGCTGACGCGGTGAAACGTGTCGGTCACCGTGGTCAACGCGCCGACAATTTCGAAATCCCCGGCAACGCGCGCCTCATGCAGCGCCCACGCGCTGTCTTTGCCGCTCGACCATGCGATGAGGGCCTTGGGAGAAGTCGGCATGGTATCCAAAGAGTTGCAGGCCAGGTCCGACCAGCATTGTGCGGCAAACCTTATGCCTAACAATCGGTAACACCGACAGCCCGCCGCGCCAATTAGCCCGATGAACTAAATTGCAATGAGTCCTCACTAGATTTTTGGGAGACGTGCGCGAGGTCTCTCCCGCGGAAGGGGAAACGTCTTGAGCGCCAAGAACTGGCGCCGAGGGCCGGTCATGAGCTGGATGGGCGATGGGGTGGGGCGCTTTCTGGCGCACTATCTGGAAAAGCCGGTACAAGGTTATGAGCCGTTCACGCCGTCGGATCCCGACGCGTTGCGGGGAACCTTGCAGCCCGGTGATGTGCTGCTGGTTGAAGGCAACAATCACATTTCTGGCGTCATCAAGTATCTGACGCAGTCGACCTGGTCGCACGCCGCACTCTATGTCGGACCAATCGGAGATCGCGTCACTGTCGACGGTGAGCCGCTGGTCCTGGTCGAGGCGAACATCGGTCAGGGCGTGGTCGCTGCACCGCTTTCAAAATATGCCCGCTTCCACACCCGCATCTGCCGGCCGACCCAACTCGATGAGGACGACCGCGCCCGGGTCTGCGCCTATGCGTCGGAACGCATCGGCTTTGATTACGATCTCAAAAACATTATCGATCTGATGCGTTACCTGTTTCCGCTGCCGGTGCCGCAGCGCTGGCGCCGCCGCATGATGGCGCTCGGCTCCGGGCACCCCACCCGCATTATCTGCTCGGCGCTTATCGCACAGGCATTCGAGACCGTCCGCTATCCGATCCTGCCGAAGATAACGAAACTTGAGAGTGAAGCTGCGCGTCAGGAGATTCTGGAGATCCGCCATTCTTCGCTATACGCGCCGCGCGATTTCGATATCTCTCCCTACTTCGAAGTCGTAAAGCCGACCATCGTGCGGGGCTTCGACTATAAGGCCATGGCATGGGTAGATCGGCCGGCGGCGGACGCCGACGAAATCGTCTCGCTTGTACCGGCCGACGACGATCTTTCCCCGGTATCGTAAGCGGCAGGCTTGTCGGAAGCGGCGGCCAGGATTACCTGTGCCGCTATGATTGACGCATTCGTTAAAGCGCTCTCGCAGATGTTCGCGCCTACCCTGCGGCGCGTACTGCTCAAAGCTGTGGGATTGGCGCTTATTGTCATTGTTATTATCGGCATCGCCATGCAGCGGCTGTTGGCCGTGTGGGCGGACGCCGGTGCAAATTGGGCCGAGCAAGCGTCCGGAATGGCGCCGCACGCAGCCTGGGCTGCGCTTGCCTGGGTGCTGTCGATGATCGCGGCGCTAGGCATCATCACCGGCGCGCTATTCTTGATGCCGGCAGTCACTGCCTTCGTTGGGAGCTTTTTCGTCGATGAAGTCGCCGAAGCTGTCGAGCGAGAATACTATCCGGGGCATCCACCCGGCAGAGCCTTGCCGTTTTTGCGTGCGCTTATAGAAGGTATCAAGATCGCTGCGCTCGCGGTCCTTGTCTATCTGTTCGCGCTGCCGTTCGTCCTGCTGGCCGGGCTCGGAATCATTATCCTGTTTCTTGCAAACGCATATCTGCTCGGACGCGAATATTTTGAGCTTGCCGCCATGCGATTCCGCCCGCCGCACGAAGCGAAGTCCTTGCGCAAAGCCAACGCGACTTACGTATTCCTCGCTGGCATGGTGGTTGCTGCTTTCGTATCGATCCCGATCGTCAACCTAGCAACGCCCATCTTTGCGATGGCCTTCATGGTCCACGTGCATAAAAGGCTGGCCGGCCGGCGGATCGAACTCGTCGAAGACTAACGGTCAGCCTCTCGGACGCAAATCGGTGACGCGTCTGGCCTTGCCGAGCGAACGTTCGACCGTACCTGGCTTGACGGTGCGGACCGTCGAGGTCACGCCTATGGACTGCTTGATGTGGTGCGCAAGATCACGGTCGCAGTCGGCAAACACGCTTTCGGAATCGGGCTTAGCTTCGACAATGATCGTAATCTCATCAAGACGTTCGACGCGCCGTAGTTCGATCACAAAGTGAGGTGAAAGCCGCTGATCCTTGAGGATCATTTCCTCAATCTGGCTTGGAAACACGTTCACGCCGCGCACGATCATCATATCGTCGGAGCGACCTGCGACCTTCTCCATCCTGCGCATTGAGCGCGCGGTACCTGGCAGCAGACGCGACAGGTCGCGCGTGCGATAGCGTACGATCGGCATCGCCTCTTTGGTCAGCGTTGTGAACACGAGTTCGCCGACCTCTCCGTCGGGCAAAATCTTGCCGGTGGCCGGATCGATGACTTCCGGATAAAAATGATCTTCCCAGATATGCGGGCCATCTTTGCTTTCGATGCATTCGCAGGAAACACCGGGACCGATAATTTCTGACAGGCCGTAGTTGTCGATGGCATGGATATCGAACGCCTCTTCGATCTCGCCGCGCATCGCATTGGTCCACGGCTCGGCACCGCACATTGCAATCTTGAGCGAGCACCGGCGTGGGTCGATGCCCTGGGCGTGAAATTCATCAAGAATCGCAAGTATATAGCTTGGTGTAACGAAGATGACGTCGGGACGGAAATCGGCGATCAGGCGCACCTGCCGCTCCGTCATTCCACCCGACACCGGCACGACGGTCATGCCGAGGCGTTCGGCGCCGTAGTGAAAACCAATGCCGCCAGTGAACAGTCCATAACCGTAAGAGTTCTGCACCAGCATGCCCGGCTTGCAGCCGGACGCGCGCATGGAACGCGCCATCAAGCCTGCCCATGTGTCGAGATCGCGCCGGCTGTAGCCGACCACGGTGGGTTTACCGGTCGTTCCTGACGACGCGTGAACGCGCAGAACCTGGTCGCGCGGTATGGCAAACATCCCGAACGGATAATGCGCGCGTAGGTCGTCTTTGGCGGTAAACGGGAACCTCGGCAGATCATCGAGTGCCTTGAGATCGTCGGGATGAACGCCGGCTTTGTCGAATGTTTTCTTGTAGTGCGCGACGTTGTTGTAAGCGTGGCCGAGCGTCCATTTCAGGCGCTCCAGCTGAAGTGCCACGATCTCATCGCGAGAGGCTGTTTCGATCGGATCGAAACTTTCGCGCGCTGGCATCAGATTGATGCCTTTGAGCTGCAGACGCGGCATTCAAATCCCTAACGTCACCAACAACGCACTATCAGATTTCTCTCTGCGCGGCGTTCCAGTGCTTTTCCAGATTGGCGATCAGAGCCGGGCTGAAATGACAATAGGCCTGCTCGCGGCAGTAGACCGCCATATAGCGGCGGAACAGATCCAGCGGCTCTTCGCCGACCCGAATGGCACGCCGGTTGCCGGCGGCACTGACCACACCCGAGCCTGTGAAGTCGTTGACCGCGCGCGCAACTGCATCGTCCATTTCGCCTGGCGGTACGATCAGGTCGCAAATCATTCGCCCTTCGGGCGTATCGCAATTGAGCCGCCGGCCCATCAAGATGGCCTGGCGCGTGATGCGATCGCCCGTAAAACGCGGCATGCGCAGGTTGGCCGCGCCCGGAATAATCCCTTCCTTGCGTGCGGGAAGCGTCATGTAGGCGTCGCTGCCGGCAATCACATAATCCATCGCCAGAAGATATTGGCAGCCGCCGCCGATCGCCCAGCCGTCCACCGTGGCGACCCAGGGCTTTTCTCGTGTCCCGCCGTAAATTTCGTCGGGGCTTGCGGCGCCCGTCGCAACCCCACGGAACATCTTGTTCACCACCCCCATGTCGCGGCGGATGTACCAGAGATAGGGAATCTTGCCGCGGTAGATATGAGTGAGATTGATCCCGCTCGAGAAAATCTTGCGGCCTTTGTATTTCGGATGATCGACGACACCGCCGCGCAGTACGCAGATCTCGCTCAATGGGTCGACGATCGCGATATCGGTGGCAACCTCGGTATCGCCGAGCGTGTCATCATCCTCGGCATTGAGGAAGCGCGGATTTTGCACCGTTACCACGGCCGCCTTGCCCTGCCTTTCGAGGCGGGCTGGCCCGAAATCGATCACCCCGTTTCGCACGAATTCGTCCACCCGCGCGATAGATTCCTGTTTCGGGCGCAGCATCGCTTCGCACAGGTGCATTCCGGCTTCAGGAAGCGCGAGCGTGTGCGCCAGGAAAATCCCCTGGTCGATCTCGACGCCATCTTTTTCACTCTGCATTAGCGCGCTCTCGGCGTCGACTTGTTTCCTTGTCGGTGTCAATCCCGGAACCAACTTGGCAACGTCGTATGCGAGTTCGTCCACGCGATGAAACACGGATAAATTTTTCGTAAGCCTGCGATAAATCGCGTCCGCGTTCTTTTTCAGGAAATCTTCGCGGAGACGCCGGCACGTGGAAAGAATGGCGTCAGCCGCCGATTGCTGTTCCAGCGTTCGCTGGCGCTTTTTGGGCAATTTCGCCAACAGACCATCGCCTGTGCGCCAAAATTTCGTCGCCGCCGCGGCATCCCGTTTGAGCGAACCTGTCACGCGCGGCAAGGCTTTGACCCATGTGCCGGCCGACTTCGCAGGCAATCCGCCGCAACGAAGAATTTCACCGGTATCGGGGCGCGTTTCTCTTGTTCTCGCGATCCGGGAGCCTTCCATACGCACTCTCCCTACTCTGGCACTTTATACGACCGTCTTGCCCGGCCACTGGCACAAGTCAGCAATGATGCATTTCTCGCACAACGGCTTGCGTGCGACACAAGTGTAACGCCCGTGCAGAATAAGCCAATGGTGCGCATGCCGTTTGTATTCCGCCGGCACCACCTGCTCCAATTTCATTTCAACTTCGAGGGGGGTTTTGCCGGTTGCCAGTCCGGTGCGGTTTCCGACGCGAAAGATGTGCGTATCGACAGCAATCGTTGGCTCGCCGAAAGCGATGTTGAGGACGACGTTGGCAGTCTTGCGGCCGACACCTGGCAGCGCCTCCAGCGCTTCGCGCGATCGCGGAACCTGGCTGCCATGTTCGGCGATCAGCTTCTGCGATAGCGCAGCGACATTTTTGGCCTTGTTGCGGAACAGACCGATGGTCTTGATCAGATCGCGCACCTTCGCTTCGCCGAGCGCCGCCATTTTTTCCGGTGTATCCGCGAGGGCAAAAAGCGCAGGGGTCGCCTTGTTGACCCCGGCGTCGGTTGCTTGCGCGGACAGAACCACCGCGACCAGCAGCGTGAACGTATTGATATGCTGCAATTCGCCCTTTGGCTCAGGATTTGCGGCCTTGAAGCGGCGGAACGCCTCGGCGATCTGCGCCTTTGTCCACTGCGGCAGTACACCCTGCGCGGCCTTGAGGTCGGCCGCCGCACGCTTGGGCGCCGGCTTTACCTTCGCGCGTTTGCCCGTGCGCGATTTTGTCTTGTGCTTCGCCGGAGCCTTTCGGGTGGGTTTTCTCGTCATGATTTTGGTATAGTGAGCGCGATGACCTCCGACAACGCCGGCGATCTCGAACCCACCATCTTTTCGGCGACGCTGACACCGCATCGCTCGCTGGGACGCGTCGGCTTTCTGGTTTTGATGTTGCTGTTCGGTGGCGCCAGCTTCGTTACGGGAATGCTCTTTCTCGTCATCGGCGCCTGGCCAGTGCTGGGCTTTTTCGGATTAGACGTGCTGCTGCTGTACTGGGCCTTCCGGCTCAACTATTGGCACGCCAAAGCCTACGAGCAGGTGACGGTTACTCCTTCCATACTCAAGGTGCGCAAGGTGAGCCATCTTGGCCGCGCGCGTGAATGGGTTCTCAACCCGCTCTGGGTCCGGCTCGACAAGGTCGAGCTGGAGGAGTTCGGCATCGACCGGCTCTTCCTTGTGTCGCGCGGCAAGAAACTGGCAATCGCGACGTTCCTTGGACCCGACGAAAAGGCCGGCTTTGCGAAGGAGCTTGGAAAAGCGCTTGTCGAAGCCCGCCGGGGGCCAACAAGGACCGTGTTCGAATAGCCAGAAATCGGGTGGTCGAGGCATCCGGATAGCCCTAGATAGCGGTCATGAACATGAACCTGGCAAGAAACACCGTGACCGACCGCTTCACCGAATTCGCACCGCTCCCAACGGCAGCAGCAGATTACGACATCGTTCGCCGCGCCATTGCGCATATTCGTGGAAACTGGCGCGCCCAACCCGAGATCGATGTCATCGCGAATGCGGCCGGCGTATCCGCAACCGACCTGCATCACCTGTTCCGCCGCTGGTGCGGGCTGACGCCAAAGGCATTCCTGCAGGCGCTCACCCTCAATCATGCGCGCGAGCTTCTGCGCTCATCGGCGAGCGTGCTCGACACTGCCTACGAAGTCGGCTTGTCCGGGCCCGGCAGGCTGCACGATCTTTTCGTCACGCACGAAGCGATGTCGCCTGGCGAGTGGAAAGCCAGCGGTGACGGGCTCACAATCACCTACGGGTTTCACCCTTGCCCGTTCGGCATGGCGCTGGTGATGACCACCCCACGCGGCCTTGCAGGCCTTGCGCTCGCCGACGCCGGCAAGGAACGTGCGGCCCTTCGCGACATGAAATCACGGTGGCCGAAAGCCAAATACGTTGAGGACTTCGCCGCGACGGCACCGACCGCACGCCGAATTTTCGACGCGGCGCTCTGGCGCAAAGACCAGCCGTTGCGCGTGGTGTTGATCGGCACCGACTTTGAGGTGCGTGTGTGGGAAAGGCTGCTCGATATCCCGATGGGCAAGCTCACCACCTATTCCGATCTCGCCGCCAGGGCCGGCGCGCCAAAAGCTGCACGCGCGGTCGGCGCCGCGGTCGGCAAGAATCCGATCTGCTTCGTGGTGCCGTGTCATCGCGTCATCGGCAAGAGCGGCGAGCTCACCGGCTATCACTGGGGCATCACACGCAAGCGCGCGATGCTCGGCTGGGAAGCGGGAATGTCCGCAGCGGCCTAGTCAGGCTGCAAGATCGAGCTTCGAGGCCACCGTCGAATCGGCGTTGAGCCGGTAGATCATCGGCACGCCGGTTTCCAGATTGAGTTTGGTAATGCTGTCCGGTGTGTGCTTGTCGAGCACCATGACAAGCGCGCGCAGTGAATTTCCGTGCGCGGCGACCAGCACGCGCTCGCCGCGCAGCACGCGCGGCAAAATGTCCGTCACGTAGTAAGGCAAAGCGCGCGCGAGCGTGTCCTTCAGGCTTTCGCCACCGGGTGGCGCCACGTCATAGGAACGGCGCCAGATGTGAACCTGCTCCTCACCCCACTTCTTGCGCGCGTCGTCCTTGTTGAGTCCGACGAGCTCGCCATAGTCGCGCTCATTCAGCGCCTGGTCTTTGAATATCGGGATTGTCGTCTGGCCCAGTTCAGTCAACATCAAGTCGAGCGTGCGTTGGGCACGTTTGAGCACGGAAGTAAACGCAACATCAAATTTAATTCCCTGCGCCTTGAGCTTACGGCCGGCTTCGCGTGCTTCAGCTACGCCCTTTTCGGTCAGGTCGACGTCGCGCCAGCCGGTGAATAGGTTGTTCAGGTTCCAGTCGCTTTGGCCGTGCCGAACGAGCACAAGAAGACGGTCAGTCATGCAATTCCTCAGAAGTCTTTCAAACCTAGAACGTCCATTATCGAATAAAGTCCGGGCTTTTGCGTACGCGCCCAACGTGCCGCATGCAGCGCACCGCGCGCGAAGATCATGCGATCTTCGGCCTTGTGCGTGAGCTCGACGCGCTCGGCAGCGCCGGCAAAGATTACGCTGTGCTCACCCACAACGGTTCCGCCCCGCAGAGTGGCAAAACCGACATCGCCAACCTTGCGGGCGCCAGTGTGGCCGTCGCGGCTTTTCACGGAATGCTTGTCCAGCGCGATACCACGCCCGTCGGCCGCCGCACGGCCAAGCATCAGCGCGGTGCCCGACGGCGCGTCGACT
>Ga0207428_10000525_pt1 | contig 45711 bp, 41 predicted proteins | sample RhiMethybrSRZTD1_FD_187600 | JGI IMG/M metagenome (GOLD analysis project Ga0207428, IMG submission 187600) | Populus rhizosphere microbial communities from Tennessee, USA - Rhizosphere MetaG P. TD hybrid SRZTD1 (SPAdes) (version 3) | ecosystem: Host-associated > Plants > Roots > Rhizosphere >...
AGCAGCCCCGCCGCATGGGAAACCTGGCCCGGGCCGGTGCAGATCAGCCCGACCGCCGCCCCGCCCGCCTCGTAGCCGTCGCAGTACGGGCAGGTGAAGATCGAGGTGCCGAACAGCGCGGCGAGCCCGTCGATCTCGGGCAACGTGTCGCGGATGCCTCCGGCGAGGACGACGCGGTCCGCCTCGAACGCCTCGTCGCCGTCCAGGACGAGGCGGACGCGCTCCTCACCCACCTCGGCGCCGAGCACCCCGACGTCGCGGAACGAGACGGTCGGGTAGCCCCCCAGCTCCTCGCGCGCGAGCGCCCGGTACTCGAGCGGCGAGACCCCGTCGCGCGTCGGGAAGTTGTGGAGGTGCTCGGTGTAGCGGTTCCGGGGCTCGCCCGTGTCGAGGACCAGCACCCGCCTGCGCATGCGGCCGAACGTCAACGCCGCCGCGAGCCCCGCCGGCCCCGCTCCGACGACCACCGCATGGAGCTCCATCGCCCGATCCTACGCACGGCACCCGCGCCCGATGCGGGCCTCTGCAGGCTCGACGGGGCCTCTCTACTCCTCGCGCGCCCAGAACGGCCGGCCCACACGAACCTCGAGCTCGAGGTAGCGGTCGAGACGCACGCCGTCGACCGGCTCGCGCACGGCCTGCACCATCGCCGCCGCGACGTCGAGGTCGTCGACCTCGAAGATCAGGTTCCAGGCCCAGGGCTCCCGGTTCGGGCCGACCTGCAGGACGTCGTCGCAGAACGACGCGATCACGCGCGCACCGAGCTCCTCCCACTCGGCCAGCATCTGCGTGAACCGCGGGAAGAACCGCTCCTCCTTCTCCTCGTCCGGCGCGGCGAAGAACGCAGTCGTCGCCCGGCCCACCGCCATCACCCGATACGGGCGGCGCATCGCCACCGGCTCCCAGCCGTTCGGCATGTCGGCGATTTCGCAGTGGGTGCCGTCAGTCCTGCGAGGGCCTCTGGATAAGCTCGCCCGGGTGGAGAGCATCCTCATCTTCGGCGATACCGTCCGGTGCCCCGAGCTCCGGGTCGAGGTGCCTCACTCGGTCGCGGACCCGTTCCTCTACGTCGAGCGGAACGGCGATCGCTACACGGTGGTGCGCTCGCTCGAGGCTGCACGGATGAGCGAGATCCACGGGATGACGGTGCTGCCGCTGGAGTCCCTCGGGCTCGACGAGTATGTCGCGAGCGGCCTCGACGCCGATGCGGCGATGCTCGAGATCGCGGCGAGGGCGTGCAGGGAGCTCGGCGTCGAGCAGGCGACCGTTCCCCCGGCGTTCCCGCTCGAGCTCGCAGACCGACTGCGCGCCGACGGGGTCGCGCTCGAAGTCGACCGCGCGCTCTTCAGCGCGCGTCGCCGCTCGAAGACGCCGCTCCAGCTCGAGGGGATCCGCCGCGCGCAGGTCGCGGCCGAGGCGGGCACCGCCGCCGCGGCCGAGCTTCTTCGCGCCGCCGAGCCCGTCGACGACGTGCTCCAGCTCGACGGGGAGCCGCTCACCTCCGAACGCCTCAAGCAGGCGGTCGCTGCAGCCTTCCTCGCGCACGGCGCCACCGCCGAGGACTTCATCGTCGCCCACGGCGAGCAGACCTGCATCGGCCACCACATGGGCTCGGGCCCGATCCGCCTCGGGGAGCCGATCACCGTCGACCTCTGGCCACGCGACGTCGAGTCGGGCTTCTACACGGACATCACGCGCACGTTCGTCGTCGGGCCCGTCTCCGAGGAGCTCGCGGACTACCACCGCCTCTGCCTCGAGGTGCACGAGCGCGTGATCCCGGCGATCAAGCCCGGCGTGACGGGTCGCGAGCTCCACACCATCGCCTCGGAGGTGATCGAGGCCGGCGGATACCCGACGCAGCTCTCCAAGAAGCCCGGCGAGGTGCTGCTCGAAGGGTTCTTCCACGGGCTCGGCCACGGCGTCGGTCTCGACGTCCACGAGGAGCCGTCGCTCGATCTCTCGGGCGGCGAGCTCGTCGCAGGCGACGTCGTCGCCGTCGAGCCTGGCTGCTACCGGCAGGGTTACGGCGGCGTCCGGCTCGAGGATCTCGTGCTCGTCACCGAGGACGGCGCCGAGGTGCTGACCTCGTATCCCTACGCGCTTGCCCCCTGACGACGATCGGGTCGGCCGGGACGGCGACCGCCTCGTCGACGAGTGGCGCGAGGCCTGCCGGATCCCGTCCGTCACCGGCGACCGCGAGCCCATCGAGGAGATGGCTGCATGGGTCGAGGAGCGCGTCCGGCGGCGCTTCGACCGCGTCGTCGTCGAGCGGACGCCCGACGGCGTTCCGGTCGTCCTCGGCGAGCTGACCGGCACCGGCCCGGGCCGGCTCGTCGTCTACACGCACTACGACGTCCAGCCGCCCGGCGACCTCGCCGCCTGGGAGAGCGATCCGTTCGGCGCAGAGCTGCGCGCCGGCGCGGTCTGGGCGCGCGGGACGTGCGACGACAAGGCCGACATCACGGCCCGCCTCCAGGCGATCGACCTGTGGCTCGACGCGAACGACGGCGACGCGCCGGTCACGCTCCTGTGGATCTGCGAGGGCGCGGAGGAGGTCGGCAGCCCCGGGCTCCGCGAGGTGCTCGTGCGGCACACGGACTGGCTGTCTGCCTCGGACTGCCTCTGGGAGAGCTTCCTGCGGCGCGAAGACGGGCGACCGGAGGTCGCCTTCGGCTGCCGGGGGCTCATCTCGGCGGAGCTCAGAGTGCGGCTCCTCGACCAGGACCAGCACGCCGCGTTCTCGCCGGTCCTCCGCTCCTCCGCGTGGATGCTCACACACGCGCTCGCGAGTCTCGTCGACGAGGACGGCGAGGTCGCGATCGCGGGCTTCGCCGACGCCGTACGCGAGCCCGACGCCGCGGCCGCAGAGGTTGCGCGCTCGCTCGCCCCGCCAGGGGAGACCCTCGGTCGCGGCGGGGCATCCGGCTGGCTCCCGGGCCGCTCCGCCGAGGACCTCGCCCTGCGACTCTCGTACGGCCCGACGGTCAACGTCTCGGCACTCGCGGCGGGCGACCCGTCGTCCGAGACGACCGTCGTCCCCGCGGTCGCGAGAGCGCGGATCGACCTCCACCTGGTGCCCGACCAGGATCCCGAACAGGTCGTCCACCAGCTCCGCAAGCACCTCGACATCCACGGGTTCGGCGAGGTCGAGCTAGACGTGGAGACGATGCTCTGGCCCGCGCCCGGCGTGCTCGGGACGCCGCTCGCCGAGGCGACGCTGACCGCCGCAGCGGCGGTCTACGGCGAGCCCGTCGTCTACCCGCAGCTCCCGGGCGCCGGGCCGGCCCGCGTGATGCTCGACGTCCTGGGCGCGAGCACCGTCTCACCCGCCGGCACGGCAAGACTCGGGAGCGGCCTGCACGCGCCGAACGAGCACGGCGTGGTCGAGGACTACCTCGACCACGTCCGGTTCAGCCTTCGGCTGCTCGAGGAGCTGTCCCGGCGGGACTCGTGACAGCACGCTCGGACGCGAGCCAGCACGCCGCCGCGCGCGCGTCCACGACGCGCTCCAGGGTGGGGTGCTCGTCGGTACAGCGGTCGAACGCCAGCGGGCAGCGGGGGTGGAAGCGGCAGCCGGCCGGCGGCCGAGCGGGGTCGGGCACCTCACCGGGCAGCGCCTCGGGCATGAACCGCCGGCCGTCCGGGTGCGGGATCGCATGGATCAGCGCCTCGGTGTACGGGTGGAGCGGTCTCGCCCAGACCTCGTCCGTCGCGCCTTCCTCGACGATCTCGCCGAGGTACATCACGCAGACTCGATCCGCGACCTGGTGGACGATCCCGAGGTCGTGCGAGATGAGCAGAAGGCCGAGACCGAGGTTGTGGGACAGGTCGACGAGGAGGTTCGCGATCTGGGCCTGCGCCGATGCGTCGAGCGACGACAGCGGCTCGTCGAGCACGAGCACCGAGGGGTCCGCGGCGAGCGCGCGCGCGATCGCGATCCGCTGCCGCTGACCGCCCGAGAACTCGTGCGGGAACCGGGAGGCCGCTGCGGCCGGCAGCCCGACTCGCTCGAGCAGCTCGCGGGTCCGGTGCGGCCGTTCGTCGCGACCGGCGAGCCCGAGGATCGCGAGCGCGTCGGCGATCTGGTGCCCGACGCGCCGCCTCGGGTTGAGCGAGGCGTACGGGTTCTGGAAGACCATCTGCAGGCGCGCCGCCTCGCGGGGCCGTGCGCCGCGGTCGAGCGGAGGTAGCTCGCGCCCCTCGAACACGATCGTCCCCGACGTCGGCCTGAGCAGGCCGACCGCAGCACGCGCGAGCGTCGACTTGCCGCAGCCGCTCTCGCCGACGAGCCCCACGATCTCGCCGCGGCCGAGCGAGAGGCTCGCGTCGACGACCGCGCGCACGGGATCGCGGCCGCGTCGCTCGTACGCGACCTCGAGGTCGCGAATCTCGAGCGCGCTCACGGCGCGAAGGGATCGACGGGACAGGCCAGCCCGCGGTCGCCGATGCGCCGGAGCTCCGGCACCTCGGTACGGCAGCTCTCGATCGCGTAGGCACAGCGCGGATGGAACACGCAGCCGCTCGGGAGGCTGCCCGGCTGCGCGGGCGCGCCGGGGATGCCGTGCAGCGGAGCGCCGCGGGCCGTCTCGGGATGCGGCAGCGCCTCGAGGAGCGCCCGGGTATACGGGTGGCGAGGCGCCGCCAGCAGCTCCTCGGCGGGCCCGTCCTCCACGATCCTGCCGCCGTAGAAGATCGCCAGATCGTCCGCGAGCGCCGACATGACCCCGAGATCGTGCGTGATCAGGATCACGGAGAGCGAGCGGTCGCGGCGGAGGCGGTCGATCAGGCGGAGGATGCCCGCCTGCACGGTCACGTCGAGCGCGGTCGTCGGCTCGTCCGCGATCAGGAGCCGCGGCTCGCACATCAGCGCCCCGGCGATCGCGATGCGTTGCCGCATCCCGCCGGAGAACTCGTGCGGATACCGCTCGAGCGCCGTCTCCGGGTCGGGGATGCGAACCTCCTCGAGCAGCGCGACCGCCCGGCCGCGCGCGTCCGTGCGGCTGGTGCCGTAATGGTGGCGCAGGTGCTCCGTCAGTTGCCGGCCGACCGAGAGCATCGGGTGGAACGAGGTGAGTGGGTCCTGGAAGACGAGCCCGATCTCGCGCCCGCAGACCTCACGCAGCCGCGCCGACGGCATCGAGACGAGGTCGTTCCCCTCGAAGCGCGCCGTGCCCGTGACGGAGGCGCCGCGCGGGAGCAGGCCCATGAGGGCGAGCACCGAGACGGTCTTGCCGCTCCCGCTCTCCCCCGCGATCCCGAAGATCCGCCCCTCGTCGACCGCGTACGAGACGCCGTCGACGATCTGGAGCGGCCGGTCGTCGGTCGCCACCCGCACGCGCAGCTCGTCGACCGCGAGGAGGCTCACGCGACCCCCTGGTGCTTGCCGCGAGACACGCCGCGCGGGTCGAGCCGGTCGCGCAGGCTGTCGCCGAGGAAGTTGAACGCGATCACGGCGGTGAAGATCGCCAGGCCGGGGAACGTGCCCATCCACCAGTACTGGAAGTACTGCGTCCCGACGGCGACCATCGAGCCCCATTCGGGATCCGGCGGCTGGGCTCCCAGCCCGAGGAACGAGAGCCCTGCGAGCAGCAGGATGGCGTTCGCGAGGTCGAGCGTGGCGAGCACGACGACCGGGCCGGCGAGGTTCGGCAGCACGTCGTGCACCAGAGTCCGCCTGGACGACGATCCGAGGAGCCGCGAGGCGTGCACGAACTCGGTGTCGCCGATCGAGAGGACGAGCCCGCGCACGACGCGCGCATAGCTCGGCCAGGCGACGATCACGATTGCGAGCACGGCGTTGCGGATGTTCGGCCCGAGCGAGGCCGTCACGACCATCGCGAGGATGATCGCGGGGAAGGCGAACACGAGGTCGGTCGTCCGCATCACGACGGGGTCGACCCACGAGCGGAAGTACCCCGCCATCGCGCCGAGGAGGCTGCCGAGCGCCGTTGCGAGGGCCACGAGCAGAAGCGCGAGCGGCAGCGACAGCCTCGAGCCGTAGATCACGCGGCTCAGCACGTCGCGGCCGAGCTCGTCCGTACCGAACAGGTGCTCGCGCGAGGGCGCCTGGGTGAGCGGGAAGTCCTGCGCGAGCGGGTCGTACGGGGCGATCAGCGGCGCGAAGATCGCGATGAGCAGCCAGCCGACCGCGATCACCAGTCCGACGACGGCCAGGGGCTGGGAGAGAAGCCCCCGCACCCTGGGACGGCGGATCGCGACCTCCTCCGGGACGAGCATCGGGGCCGAGCTCATGTCAGCCGCAGCCTCGGGTCGATCACGCCGTAGAGCACGTCCACGACGAAGTTGACCGTCACGTAGACGACGGCGACGAAGAGGCTGACCCCCATGATCGCGGGCAGGTCGAGCTCGAGGGACGCCTGGTAGGCGTACTGCCCGATCCCCGGCCAGGCGAAGATGTTCTCGACCAGCACCGCGCCGGTGAGCACGTTGGCGAAGACGAGCCCGATCACGGTGATCACACTCGGCAGCGCGGCCCTCAGCACGTGGCGGATCACGACCGTGCGCTCGGGTAGGCCCTTCGCCCGCGCCGCGCGCACGTAGTCGTCGTGGATCACCTCGAGGATCGCCGACCGCGTGTAGCGCGTGATCAGGCTCACGTTGAACGCCGCCAGCACGAGCGCGGGGAGGATCAGGTGGTGGAGTGCGTCCCAGGCGAGAGAAAACTGGCCGTGGAGGACAGCGTCGACCGTGTAGAGGCCGGTGATCTCTCCGGGCGGCGTCGTCCCCGGGTCGAGGCGGCCCCCGCCGGGGAACCAGTCGAGGCGGAAGAAGAAGACGTAGAGCGCGAGCAGCGCGAGCCAGAAGGTCGGCATCGAGATTCCCGCCAGCGAGACCACGCGGAGCGCGTGGTCGGACGCCCGGTTCTGACGCACTGCCGCGATCACCCCCAATGGGACCCCTACCGCGATCGCGAAGGCGATCGAGAGAAACGCGAGCTCCATCGTCGCGGGGATCGTGTGCCGTAGGTCGTCGAGCACCGGCTGGTGCGAGAGCTGCGAGACGCCGAGGTCGCCCTGGACGAGGTTCCAGAGATACGTCCCGTACTGCACGGGGAGCGGCTTGTCCATGCCCCAGTGCTCGTGGTACGCCGCCACCGCCTCGGGGTCGGCGGAGGTGACGGGCCCGAGCGCCGAGAGGGCCGGGTCGCCGGGCACGAGCTGCGTCAGGACGAACGCGACGAACGTGATCCCGATCGCCAGGACTACCAGGGCGACGAGGCGCCTCCCCAGGAACCGGAAGAAGGGCCAGGGCGCCCGCGACCGCGGGCGCCCCGACTCCGTCCCTGCTGCGCTATCTCGTGCCAACCGCCCGCACGTCGAGCGGCCAGATCACGCCCAGCACGGCGTTCGTGAGGTTGCCGCTCGACACGATCGCCTGCGCCGGCTGGAACAGCGGGAAGAAGGGCGCCCGCTGGTTCATCATCCGGCCGATCTGCCGGAAGAGCGCGGCCCGCTGCGTGTCGCTCACCGTCCGCTGCGCCTTCTTCGCGAGCGCGGCGAGCTTCGGGTCCTTGCTCGCCGCCCAGTTCACGCGGTTCGCGGCGAGGCCGCCCGGAGTGAAGACCAGGTAGTCGTTCGGATCCGGGTAGTCCGGCCCCCAATAGGACTGGCTCATCGGGTGCTTCCCCGCCGCGTACGTCTCGAGGAACGAGTTGACGGGCTTGCCGACGAGGTCGACCTGGATCCCCACCTCGGCGAGGTTGGACTTCGTCTTCTGCGCGAGCGTCGCGAACGAGATCCCGTTGATCGTGAGCTCGGCGGGGTAGTACATGGTGATCTTCGGGTTGCTGATCCCCGACGCCCTGACCTCGGCCTTCGCCTTCTGAAGGTTCCGCTTGATCTTCGCGCTCGGAGGCAGGTGCCCGATGAACGTCGTCGGGATCATCCCCGGCGCCTGCACCGCGCCCGGGCCGGACAGCTTCACGAACGACGGATAGTCGAGCGCGTAGCGGATAGCGGTCTGGATGTGCGGGTTCGCCGCCACCTCGGAGATCTTCGGATCCGTGTTGATGTCGATGTTGAACAGGTTCGCGGATGCATTCGTGATCACCTTGAGGTTGCTCTTTCCACGAAGTGTCGCCGCCTGCTGCGCGGAGAGGTCGAGGGCGACCTCGTTCGTGCCGCGCTGGACGTTGAGGAGCTGCGTGGCGGCGGGGAGGTTCCGGATCACGATCGTCTGGAACGTCGGCTTCGGCCCCCAGAAGCCCGGGTTCGCCTCGAGCACGATCTCCGTCTTGTTGTTGTAGCTCTTGAGCACGTATGGCCCCGAGCCCGCGGAATGGCCGAGCAGGTACGGCTCCGCCTTGTCGGTCTTGTCCGCGCCGACCGCGTCGGTGCCGCCGTTCGCCTTCACGACCTTCGAGTTGACGATCCCGAGCGAGGGGTTGGGGACGATCCGCAGGAGCGCCGGGTTCGGCGTGGACGACCGGAGGACGACGGTGTACTTGCTCGGCGCCGAGACCTTGACCCCTGCGAGGAGGAAGGACGGCGACCCCTTCAGGTTGATCACCCGGTTGTAGGAGAACAGGACGTCGGCGGACGTCAGCGGGGTGCCGTCGGAGAACTTCACGTCGCGCCGGAGGGTGAACGTGAACGTCTTCGCGTCCTTCGACACCTTCCAGGAGCGGGCGAGCCACGGAAGCGGCGTGGTCGACTGGCCGCGGAACGTGACGAGCGTGTCGTACATGCCCTTCACCGCGATCTGCGACGTCGGCTCGAACATCCGCTGCGGGTCGATCGTCTGCACGACGAACGACGTGTCGACGACGAGCGTGCCTTCGGCGGCCGTCTTGTCGCCGGCGGCGGGCGCGACGGACGCGACGACCGCGACCACCGCGAGTGCGACGGCGACGAGCGCCGCCAGGGCAAGGCGTGGGACGTGCGCCGTCCTATGCATGTGGATCCTCCTTGGAGATGGACACGGACGGAGTGGTCAAACGATCTGGAGCTCGGGGGCGAGGGAACCGCGCCGCGCGAACCGGTCGAGGGCGAACGACTCGAGCGCGGGGTCGCGGCGGCCGTCGAGGAGCGCCTCGGCGACGATCCGGCCGACGGCGGGGGCGATCATGAAGCCGTGGCCGCTGAAGCCCGCGGCCACCCAGAGGCCGGTCTCGGCCTCGGCGATCAGCGGCTGGTGATCGCGCGTGACGTCGTAGAAGCCCTCCACGACGATCGGGTAGGTGACGTACTCGAGCACGGGCAGGAAGCGCCGGACGCTCTCCTTCACGTGCGCGCGCCAGGCCGGGGCGCCCACCTGCGGGTCGCCGGCTGCGGCGAGGTCGCTCGCGAGGACGCGGCCGTTGCGGAGGTGCTTCGCGGCAAAGTGCCGCTCCGCGGAGACGACGAGTGGCTCGAGGAGTCGCTCGGCGATCGGGTCGCTCATCAGGAGGTACCGCGCCTCCTTCTCGATCGGCAGGTCGACCCCGATCGTCGCCAGGAGAGACGGAGCGTCGTACCCCGCCGCCACGACGACAGCGTCGGCCGCGACCGCGTCGCCCCCTTGGCGCTCGAGCGTCCAGCCGTCGGGGCGCTCGACGAGGCGGACTACCGTGGAATGCTCGATCGCGACGCCGCGCCGCCGACACGCTTCGGCGAACGCCTCGACAACCGCCTGCGGCTGGTCGAAGTAGCCGTCCTCCTGGCAGAACGAGGCCGCGGTCACGTCGGAGGCGTCGATGCCCGGCAGGAGCGCCGCGACGTCCTCCGGCTCGAGGAGCTCCGAGGGGATCCCGAGCTCGTTCTGGAGCGCGACGTCGGCCGCGAGCCCCTTGCGCCGCGCCGCCGAATGGGCCAGGAAGACGTAGCCGCACGGCTCTAGGACCGGCTCCGTGCGCGCCTCCAGCCGCTCCGCGACGTCGCGGTAGAACGCAGCCGACTCCCGCGCGAGCAGGCAGTTGACGCGCGTGCTCCACTGCTGACGGACGCCGCCGGGCTGGACACCCGACGCCTCGGCCGCGACCCCCGTCCGCTCGTGGACGACGACCTCTGCTCCACCTTCGGCAAGCTGGAGGGCGACCGACAGCCCGGTGATCCCGGCCCCGACGATCGCGACCTTCACCAGGGGCCTCCCGCCTGTTGAATATTCTGCACGCGCGTTCAGTTTATTATGCGAGGGTGAGAAGTCAAACGGGGTGCGCGGGTCGGTAGGGTGCCGCGCGTGGCGACCGTCGAGACGCCCGCCGGGCTCGGTGCAGCGCTCCGTGCGGCCCGTCGCGGGAAGTCGCTCTCTCTGAACGACGTCGCCGCCGCGACCGGGATCTCCCCCTCGTTCCTGTCTCTCGTCGAGAACGGGAAGAGCGACATCACGATCGGGCGCCTCGTCCGCCTCGTCACCTTCTACGGGATCCACCTCGGCGACCTCGTACCCGTGCAGCCGGCGGCCGAGCCGGATCTCGTCCGCAAGTCGGAGCAGAAGACGCTGCCGTCCCCGGCCGAGGGGATCCAGTTCAGGCTCCTCGCGCCGAGCGTGCAGGGCGTGATGATGCCGATGATCGTCGAGTTCGAGCCGAGCGCCCACCTGGCCGAGTACGGGCGTCACGCCGGCGAGGAGTTCGTCCACGTCCTGCGCGGGAGCATGGAGCTCGAGCTCGAGGGCTCGGAGCCGCGCATCCTCCGCGCAGGAGACAGCGCGTACTACAGCGCCGAGCGACCGCACCTCTTCCGCAACGCGAGCGACACGCAGCCGCTCCGGATCATCTGCGTCGACTCTCCGCCCAACCTGTAGGGAGGCGGAAGGCGAGCTCGCCGAGCCGCCGGTGACCCTCGAGGGACGGATGGTTGCCGTCGGGTGTCCACTCGGCCTTCATCCGACCAGGCCGCTCCGGATCCTCGAGCGTCTCGTGGAAGGGCAGGAGCGACACGTCCTCCGCCTCGGCGAGCCGGGCGATCAGGTCGTTCAGCGCGCGGATCTTCGGCTCGGCACCGGGCCAGCCGTTGTTCCAGGGAAGGACGTTCGGCAGGAGCACGACCTCCGCGAGCTCCTTCGCCCTCCGAACCATCGCCTGCAGGTCGTGCGCGGCGAGCTCGATCGAGCGGCCCTGCACGACGTCGTTGATCCCACCCTGAACGACGATCACGTCGGCGCCGGAGACCGCTGATTCGAGCCGGGCCCGGATTTCGTCGGTGCGCTCGCCGCCGACGCCGTGGTTCGAGAATCTCATACCGGGGTTCGCGGCGGCGGCCCAGTACAGGTACTGGCTCGTCTCGTCGTCGCCGGGATCCTCGAACGGTCGACGGGCCGGGTCGGGGTCCCAGCCCGGGTTTCCCGCGGTGATCGAGTCGCCGAGACCGACGACGAGGAACTCGCTCACTCCTCCACCCACGCGTCGAGCTCGACCTCGACGAGGACGCCGTCCGGGATGAAGCCGGCGACGAACACGGTCGTGTTCGCCGGGTCGACTCCCTCGAAGACCTCGCGGTGCGCCCTGACAGCCTCGCGCCAGTCGCTCTCGGGGACGAGCAGGAGGCGCGTCCGCACGGTGTCGCCGACGTCGCCGCCGAGGGCGCGCACCGCGTCGATCGCCCGCGCGAACGCCTCGCGCGTCTGGCCGTAGATGTCGCCGGGATGGAGCGCGCTTCCGTCGGGCGCCGTCGCGGCCGTCCCGCTCACGGCGATCGCCTGCCCCGAGCGAACGGCGCGGCAGTAGGCGGCCGTCGCCTCGAACGCGCTGCCGTCCCTGTGCCGCTCGACCACGGCTCGACTCTAGTCGGGCGATCGCCGACCCCGGCCGCTTCGTGGCGTCCCACGGAAACTCCTGGCACGTCGGGACCGGACCTAGCGGGGGGAGGACCCGACCCTTCGGACGGTCCATTGCGGGGCGCCCGTGGAATACGCTCCTCGGGTGGTCGAGCGGCTCGACGAGGAGCGTCTCGAGACCCTCAGGGCGTGGGGTACGGGGCTCTCGACGAGCGCACGCGACGAGCTGCGTGCGGCGGGCAAGGCCATCCTGATGCTGGTCGACGAGATCGACCGCCTCGAGGCCGATCTGTGGAACGCCCGGGCCGACGCCAAGCAGTCGGCGGCAGCAGCGGCCGCTGCGACCGCGGCGGCCGTCCCTGACGAACCGCCGCCCGCGCGCGAACAGGCCGGCGACCGGCCGACGCCCGCGGCGAAGCCGTCGCAGGTGCTCGCGATGACGCTGAGCGAGCGCATCGCCCAGGGGCGCCCGACCGAGACCGCCACCTAGATACCGGCGCTCAGCCGAGCAGCGAGTCGAGCTCGGCGGCCGTCGGGCGCCACCCACCGGCGGCGGCGTTCGCGCGCACCTGCTCGGCGGTCGTGGCGCCGGCGATCACCGACGCGATCCCCTCGATCGACGCAAGACCGCCGATCGCCGCCTCGAGGAGCGTGCGGCCGAGCGCGTCGGCGCGGTCCTCGAGGCGCTCGACCTCGTCGAACCGCTCGTCGCCCAGGCTTCCTCCGGCCAGCCTCGATCCCTCTGGCGCGGGCTCGCCACGGCGGTACTTCCCTGTCAAGAGGCCGCTCTCGAGCGGAAAGTACGGGACGTAGCCGATCCCGTGCTCCCGGCAGAACGGAAGGACACCGTCCTCGTCGTCGCGGTGGATCAGGCTGTACCGGTTCTGGACCGCGACGACCTCGACACCGATCGTCCCGGCCTCGCGGAGCAGCCCGACGCCGACGTTGGAGAGCCCGAGGCGCCGCACCTTGCCGGCGTCCACGAGCTCCTGCATCGCCCCGAGGGTCTCCACGAGCGGCGTGACGCCGTCCGGACGGTGGTAGTAGTAGAGATCGACCACGTCCGCGCCGAGCCGGTCGAGCGAGGCGTCGATCGCCAGCCGGACGCGCTCGGGCGAGCCGCCGGGCAGGTCGCCGGGCGCCCACCCGAACTTCGTCGCGACGACCACGTCCGCTCGACGCCCGGCGAGTGCCGCTCCGAGGAAGCGCTCGCTGTCCCCGTCGCCGTACGACTCGGCCGTGTCGAAGAACGTGACCCCCGCGTCGAGCGCGGCCTCGACTACCTGACGTGTCCTCTCCCGGTCGAGGCGCCGGCCGAAGTTGTTGCACCCGAGCCCGACCCGGGAGACCTCGAGATCCGACGCTCCGAGGGGAATCGACTCCATCCGCCGATCGTAGTGACGGCCCGCAGGGGCGCGGCTCAGGTGCGCGCGCGGACGCGCACCTCTGCGACCTCGGCCGCGCTGTCCTGCGGCATCCCGACGACCCAGACCACGACGTAGCGGCCGGTGCGGCGCGGCACCGCGAACGACGTGCGGGTGGTCAGCGGCCGCGAGGGCGTCACGGCGCGGAAGGGGCCTTGCGGTGAGTCGCCGAGCTGGATCTGCGCCGAGGCGCCGGTCGTCGGCGAGTCGACGAGCACGCGCTCGACCCGCGCCGGCCGGCCCATGTCCAGGACGAGGCCGACGCCCGACTTGAAGAAGCTCGAGTAGTGCTCCGTCCGCCAGAACGTCGTCGCGCGACCGTCGACGGCGAGCGGCGCCTCCTCGTTCCGCTCCTGCCCATCCCCTTCGGGGTCGAACGCCCCAACGGCGGTGAGCTTTACGAACGGGGCAGGCTTCGGGCGAGCCGGCTGCTCGCGCGTGGGGGTGGTCGTCCCCGTGGTCGGGGCAGGCGGCCGCACCGCCGCGCTCTCGTCGTCGCCGAGGCCGAGCAGCACGGCGGCGCCGAGGCTCACGAGGAACGCCGCGAGCGCGACGGTGGCAAGGACGCGGGCAGCCGACATCGGCACCCCCGCATTCTTGCTCGCCGGGCGCCGGCCGAATCACCCTCGTGCGGCAGCGAGGGCGGGAAGCTCGAACGTGAGCGTGCGGGCATCCGCGTCGAGGACGCAGGGCACGCCGAGCGGGATCGTCAACGACGAGGGGCTGTGACCGAAGCCGAGCTCGTCGACGACGGGCACACCGAGCGGGCCGAGCCGCGCGACGAGCACCGCGCCGAGGTCGTCGTACGGCTCGTAGCCCGAGAAGGAGCCGACCGCGATGCCCGCCACTTCGTCGAGCACCCCCGCCCGCGCGAGCTGGGTGAGGCCCCGGTCGAGCTCGTAAGGATCGACTGCGACGTCCTCGAGCAGGAGGATCCCGCCCGCAGCCGTCGACCTGGCCGAGGGCGTGCCGAGATCGGTCGTCAGGAGCGTGAGGCAGCCCCCGACGGTGACCCCGGCCGCCCGGCCGCCGATGAGCGTGCGGGCCGTGCGCGGCGACAGGGCCTGGACCGACTCGGGCGCGAAGAGCGTCGCCCGGAGATGCTCCTGCGTCGCCGCGTCCGTGACGAAGGCCTCCGCCGCGACCATCGGCCCGTAGAGCGTCGCGAGGCCGAGCCGAGCGGCGATCGCCTCGTGGAGAGCCGTCGCGTCGCTGAAGCCGACGAACACCTTGGGCCCGGCGCGCGCCATCCGCTCCCAGTCGAGGAGCTCGACGATCCGCTGCGCCCCGAAGCCGCCGCGGGCGCTGAGCACCGCGGCGATCGACGCATCGCACCAGGCCTCCTCCACGTCGCTCGCCCGCCCGCCGTCGTCGGCTGCGAGGTACGGAACCTCCCCGACGTCACGGACGTGCGGGTAGACCACCGGCTCGAGCCCCCACCCCCGGAGCACCGCCAGCCCGGCGTCGAGCCGTCCGGCCTGGACAGGCCCCGAGGGTGCCACGACCGCGACACGGTCGCCGGCGACGAGCCTGCGTGGTCGCGTGAGCGCGAGCGGCGTGGCGGTGCCTCAGCGCAGCGTGCGCAGCCGGGCCGGGTCGATGCCGAGCCAGCTCCGGGCGAGGCGCCCGAGCGTCCCGTCGCTCCGGAGGCGCGCCAGTGCGCGGTCGACTGCGGCGACGTCCGGGCCGATGCCCCCCGCGACGGCGACGACGAAGCCGTCTCCGCTCTCCACCCGCCCCGCGACGGGGCCGAGCTCGCGGCCGTGACCGCGGACGAAGCGCCCTGCCTCGATCGCGGGCACGAGCGCCGCGTCGCACGCCCCGGTCCTGAGCAGCTCGCGCACGCGATCGACGCGGGTCGCGAGGACGGGCGCCGTGCGGGGCCGGACGACCGTCGCGATCGCTCGAGCCGCGCTACTGCCGCGGATGGCGCAGAGCACCCGTCCGCGCAGATCGGCGAGCCTCCGGGGGCGCGGCAGGTGCCTGCGCAGCACGACGGCGGCATCGGTCGTCAGATACGGGGCGCTGAGCCCGGCGGCCGCGCGCGGAGGGCGCGACCGCTCGATCCCGGCGACCGCCAGCTGCCAGCCGCCCCCGCCCGGCGGGCCTGCGAGCAGCCTCACGGCCGGCCGTAGCTCGACGAACCGGCCGACCCGGCCGCCGAGGCGTCGCGCGAGGAGCTTCGCCAGCTCGACCTCGAAGCCGCGGGCGAGCACGACCTCGCCGCCGCGCATCACGCCGGCGCCCATCGCCGGGTCGCGGAGCCCGAGCGCGATCACGAGGCTCGCGGGAGAGGTCCGTGCCGCGCCCGCGGGGGTCGAAGGGTCGGCGGCGTTCGCCGCAACCGGCGCGCTCGCGAGCGCGCAGACCGCGATCGCAAGCGCCGCGCGGCGGTTTCGGATCCGGCGCAGCCGCCGCTTCCTCATGCCCGCCCCTGGATCACATCGACCGGCGTTCCCGACGTCGCGAACGCGTACATCAGCGGCGCGTCGCGGGCCATCATCCGCACGCAGCCGTGCGAGGCGGGGTACGAGGGCACGTAGCTGTACTCGTGGAACGCGATGCCGCCGGTGAAGTAGCTCGCCCACGGCATCCACACCGAGAACGGCACCGACCACGACATGCGCTCCTTCCGGTAGACGCGGAACGAGCCGGCCGGCGTGCGCCCGCCCGAGCCCGACGAGACGTGGAAGACGCGCTCGACGCGATCGTCGACGATCGCGAGCGCGACCTGACGGTCGAGCAGGAGCTCCACGCGCTTCCCGGGCTCGCGACGAACCGGCTCCGGGCGCGTGGCCCGCGCGATCGCCTTCACGACCGCCGCGTCGAGCACCCCGTCGCGTGGCATTCCCGTCCATTTCTCGAAGGCGAGCACCGCGACGGAGGTCTCGTCGCCGGGACGGCCGGTCACCCCGCTCCGGGCCATGAACCCGAGGTCGACGAGCAGCTGCTGCGTCTCCCGGAGGGTGGGCGCCGCTTGGCTCGCCAGGGGCGCGCGAACGATGCGGCGCAGGTCGTAGCCGGGGAAGAGGCCGATCGGCACGCCGCCCTCGATCCGCACCCGCACGCCGACGACGCCGGGCACCGCGCGGAGGGTGCGCACGAGCTGGCCGACGCGCGCGGTGAGGGACGCCTCGTCACGACCGGCGGCGAACCGGGCCCCGACGTCGACCGTGACGACGCGGCGCGAGATCGTCAGCTCGCGAACCGTCGTCCCGACGGGGATCGCGCTGCGGAGCCCCTTGGTGCGCTCCGCCCGGGTCGGCCCGGCCAGGAGCGAGCGCAGGAGGGACGGCACCGCGGGGGCGACGCGCGACACCGCGACCGGCTCGCCGTCGCGGAGGAACCAGACCTGAAGGCGCCGCGTGTCGGTTCCCCCGAGCGCGGGGGCGGCGGCGAGCAGCGCGCAGGCGCCGACCGCCGCGGGAATCGCCAGCCTGACGCGCCTCACGGGCGGGAGATTCCCGCTCGTGCGTGAAAATCCTGCGCGCTCGCCGCTACGGCTCGGGCTGCGCGCGGACGACCACGACGGGGCACGCCGCCTCGTCCGCGACCTTCGCCGAGGTGGAGCCGAGCAGCGCTGCGGCGATGTTGCCCCGTCCGCGGTTCCCCACGACGAGGAGATCCGCGTCCCGCGCGGCCGCGAGGAGCGCCTCGGCGGGCCCGCCCTCGACGACCGTGATCGTGGCGCCATGGTCGGCGCCGAGCACGGCCTCCACCTGCTCGGCCGCGGCGTCCTCCGCGGCCTGCCGTGTCACGTCGAGGAGCTCGACGTTGTCGGTCCACGCCATCGGGACGAGCCCCGAGTCGGCGGGCGTGGCCACGGGGACGAACGTCCACGCGTGCACGACCTCGAGCTGCGCCGAGCGGAGCGACGCCTCCTCGGCCGCCCATTCGAGCGCTGCCGCGCCGTGCGCGGACCCGTCCACCCCGACGACGATCTTCCCGGCCACCGGGCCATTGTTGCCGATCCGGGGTGGTCGCGGAAACCCAGTGCTCAAGCCGGGCGCGCCACCTGCCGATGCAGAACGGGCGGCAGTGAATCGTCCGTCAGACACCCCTGCGTCGGCTTCCGACCTCACAGTCCACGGGGACGAGTCCCTCGACCCCGTCGTCGAGTCGTACCGCAAGCTGGCGGACGTCTTCCACGACGTGCTCTCCGAGCAGTCGCTGGACGACCTGCTGCAGCGGATCGCGGACACCGTCGGGGAGCTGATCCCGTACGACGACATCACGTTCTACGAGGCAAACGAGGCCACCCAGGAGCTGCGGGCGGTCTTCGCGTCCGGCGAGGACGCGGAGAAGGTGCTCGCCGACGAGCCGTTCCCGTACGGCGTCGGGATCACGGGCTGGGCGGTCGAGCACCGCGAGCCCGTGCTCGCCAACCGGGCGGAGCTCGACCCGCGGGTCCGCTTCGTCACGAACACCACGCCCGACCCCGAGTCGCTCATCGTCGTGCCGCTCGTCGCGCGCGGGCGGCTGAAGGGCACGCTCAACATCTACCGGTCGGGCTTTCAGGAGTTCACCGAGGACGAGTTCCGGCTCGTCGTCCGCTTCGGCGACGCAGCCGCGCTGGCGATCGACAACGCGCACATCCGCGCCTCGCTCGAGCGCCAGGCGCAGACCGACCCGCTGACGGGGCTCTGGAACCACCGTGCGTTCCACGAACGGCTCCGCCAGGAGCTCGTCGCGGCCTCGTCCGAGCAGAGCACGGTCGCGCTGATCATGCTCGACCTCGACGACTTCAAGCGCGTGAACGACATCTACAGCCATGCGACCGGCGACCACGTGCTCTCCGAGGTCGCGTCGATCCTCCTCGGCTCCGTTCGGGGCTCGGACAGCGTCTGCCGGATCGGCGGCGAGGAGTTCGCGATCATCGCGCCGACGAAAGCTCTCTCGGACGCGTTCCGGCTCGCGGAGCGCGTGCAAGAGCATGTCTCCGAGACGGAGTTCGGGCCGGTCGGCCCCGTGAGCCTCTCGATCGGGATCGCCGCAGGCCCCGACCACGCGGCCAACCCGCGTGAGCTCGTGGCCTGCGCGGAGGTGGCGATGATGACCGCCAAGGCTCGCGGCAAGGGCCAGATCGTCGTCTTCCACGAGGAGGGCGCCGTCCGGCCGTCGGACGACATGCCTGCCCGCAGCGCCGAGTTCCGCTCGATCGCGCACCTGAAGATGCTGCACGGCGTCTCCGCGAAGCTCAGCCGGCTCAACGACGTCGCCGAGATCGGCTCGACGATCGCGGACGAGCTGCGGCTGCTGATCGACTACCACAACTGCCGCGTCTTCGTCCGTGAGGGCGACGACCTCCGGCTGATCGCCTTCCGCGGCGACCTCACCGCGGCGACCTCGGCGAGCGAGGCGCTCGCGACCCGCGTCGGCGACGGGATCACCGGGCACGTCGCGGCCACCGGACAGCCGTTCATCAGCGGTGACGCGGCCAAGAGCGAGATCGCCCGCCGGATCCCGGGAACGGAGGAGATCGAGGAGTCCCTCCTGGCCGTGCCGCTCCGCTACGGGCCGACCGTCGTCGGGGTGACGGTGGTCTCGAAGCTCGGAGTCGACCAGTTCGACGAGGACGACCTGCGGCTCCTCGAGGTGCTCGCGGGCCACGCGTCGGTGGCACTCGTCAACGCGCGGCTCTACGAGGCGCAGCGGCGCGAGGCCGAGAGCGCGAAGGCGCTGCTCGAGCTGACGCGCGAGCTCTCCGCGGTGACCAACCTCGACGGCGTGCTCGAGCAGGTCGCGCTCGGCGCGGCGAGGATCATGGGGTCGACCCGCTGCTCGGTCTGGCTCCCGACGACCGAGGGCGGGCTGGTCTGCCGCGCGACGGCGGGCGGCTCCGCGTACGCGAGCCTCCAGGGCTGCGTGCTCGCGCCCGAGGTCGTGGCGCCCTATGCGACGACCGCGGAGCCGTTCGTGATGGCCGAGCAGGACGCCGCACGGATCGGCCGCACGCTCGGTGTGCACGGGGTCGCCCCTGCGCACGCGATCGCCCTGATCCCCCTCGACCAGGGGCTCGGCGCGCTCGCGGTGGCCGTGGAGTCCGACGTCGCGGCGCGCGAGCTCGACCTGCTCGCCGGGATCGCCAGCCAGGCCAGGCTCGCGATCACGAACGCGGGCAGCTTCGCCACGCTCGAGCGGACGTTCCTCTCCACAGTCGAGGCGCTCGCGAATGCGCTCGAGGCGAAGGACGCCTATACGAGCTCACACGCGCGCTGGATCTGCGACATGGCGATCGAGGTCGGCCGCGAGCTGGGGCTCGACCCCAGGCGCCTGAAGCGGCTCGAGCTCGGCGCGCTCTTCCACGACATCGGCAAGATCGGGATCCCCGCCTCGATCCTGATGAAGGCCGGGCCGCTCACGCACGAGGAGCGGGCCGTGATCGAGCAGCACCCGGAGCTCGGCGAGCGCATCCTCGCGCCGATCGAGCAGCTCGCCGAGGTGCGGCCGATCGTCCGCGCCTGCCACGAGCGGTACGACGGCCGGGGGTACCCGGACGGCCTGCACGGCGATGCGATCCCGCTCGAGGCGCGGATCATCTTCGCGTGCGACGCCTTCCACGCGATGACCACCGACCGGCCGTATCGCGAGGCGCTGACGGTCGAGGAGGCGTTCTCGCGGCTCGAGGAGGCGGCCGGGACGCAGTTCGACCCGAAGGTGGTCTCGATCTGCCTGCAGGTCCTCCGGCAGCCCCCGCCGGTCGACTAGCCGCCGCGCCGGAGCACGCGCAGCCCGCGCGCTTCGACGGGCACCGACGAGCGGGCGCGGTAGGCGGCGCCGTTCGGCCGGAGCCCGGGATCGGCGGTCGCGAGCTCGTGGGCCCAGCGTCGGCCGAAGCGCGCGGGCGGCAGCACGAATGTCACCGGCTCGCGCCACGCGTTGAAGAGGACGATGAACGACTCGTCCGCGACGGGCTCCCCCTCGGGCGTCAGGGACGGGATCTCCTCGCCGTTCAGGAACGCGCCGAGCGCGAAGGCGTCGCCGCGCGCCCAGTCGGCCTGGGTCATCTTCCGTCCGTCGGGCCGGAACCACCAGACGTCGGGCGCGCCCGAGCCCTGCCTGGCCTCGCCGGTGAGGAAGGCGGCGCGGCGGAAGACGGGATGCTCGGCTCGTAGGCGAAGCAGGCGCTTCGTGAACTCGAGGAGCACCTCCGCCCGCTCGTCGAGATTCCAGTCGAGCCACGAGAGCTCGTTGTCCTGGCAGTACGCGTTGTTGTTCCCGGACTGCGTGTTGCGGAGCTCGTCGCCGGCGAGGAGCATCGGGCTGCCCTGGGAGAGCAGCAGCGTCGCGAGGATGTTCCGGCTCTGCCGGTCGCGCAACGCGTTCACCTCGGGGTCGTCGGTCTCGCCCTCGATGCCGCAGTTCCAGGAGCGGTTGTCGTCGGTGCCGTCCCGGTTGCCCTCGCCGTTCGCCTCGTTGTGCTTGTGGTCGTACGAGACGAGATCGCGCAGCGTGAACCCGTCGTGCGCCGTGACGAAGTTGATCGAGGCCGAGGGATGGCGGCCGTCGTTCTGGTAGAGGTCGCTCGACCCGGTGAAGCGCCGCGCGAACTCCGCGACAGCGCTGTGCCCGCGCCAGAAGTCGCGGACCGAGTCGCGGTACAGCCCGTTCCACTCCGACCAGAGCACGGGAAAGTTCCCGACCTGGTAGCCGCCCGGCCCGACGTCCCACGGCTCGGCGATGAGCTTCGCCTGCGACAGCACCGGGTCCTGGTGGATCACATCGAAGAACGCGGACAGGCGGTCGACGTCGTAGAACTCGCGCGCGAGCGCCGAGGCGAGGTCGAACCGAAAGCCGTCGACGTGGCACTCGGTGACGAAGTACCTCAGCGAGTCCATGATCAGCCGCAGCACCGAGGGGTTCACCGGGTTGAGCGAGTTGCCCGTCCCGGTGAAGTCCATGTAGTGGCGCGGGTCGTCGGGGACGAGCCGGTAGTACGACGCGTTGTCGACGCCCTTGAACGAAAGGGTCGGCCCGAGATGGTTGCCCTCGGCCGTGTGGTTGTAGACGACGTCGAGGATCACCTCGATCCCGGCGCGGTGAAGCGCCTTGACCATCCCCTTGAACTCGCGCACCTGCTCGCCGCGCGAGCCCGTCGCCGCGTAGGCCGCGTGCGGGGCGAGGAAGCCGATCGTCGAGTAGCCCCAGTAGTTCGTCAGGCCGCGCTCCACCAGCGCGTGCTCGTCCGCGATGTGATGGACGGGGAGGAGCTCCACCGCCGTCACGCCGAGCTCGCGGAGATAGGCGACGGCGGCCTCCGAGGCGAGGCCCGCGTACGTCCCGCGGAGGTCGTCTCGGACGCCCTCGAGCTGTCGCGTGAATCCTTTCACGTGCAGCTCGTAGATCACCGTCTCCGCCCAGGGGCGGCGGAGCGGGACGTCGCCCTCCCAGTCGAACCCCTGGTCGATCACGACGCCGTGCGGGATCGCGGGGGCCGAGTCGCCGGGGTCCGGCTCGTTCTCCTTGCCCGGGAGGTACGCGAAGGTGCGCGCGCGGTCGTACGCGATCGGCCCGTCGATCGCCTTCGCGTACGGGTCGATCAGGAGCTTCGCGGGATTGAACCGGTGTCCCGCGCCCGGATCCCAGGGGCCGTGCACCCGGTAGCCGTAGCGCTGGCCCGGGCCGACGCCGGGCAGGTAGGCGTGCCAGACGTGCGCCGTCTGCTCTGCGACGGGGACGCGCTCCTCGCGGCTCTCGTCGTCGAACAGGCAGAGCTCCACGCGCTCGGCGTGCTCGCTGTAGAGGGAGAAGTTCGTCCCGTTCCCGTCCCAGGTCGGGCCGAGGGGGAACGGCCTCCCGGGCCAGACCGCGCGCTGCACCGACGCACCCTAGCCTCGTGGTCGGCGGGTTAGCTGCGGCGCGCCGCGTCGATCATGAGCGGAGCGAAGAAGGTCGCCAGCTCGGCGTACCCGTCGAGCGGGAGCACGTGCGAGACGTATTGATCCGGCCGGACGACGACGAGCGCGCCCCGATCGCGGGCGATGCCCCGGAGGTCGAAGACGTCGCCGGCTCTCGGGTCGGGAGCGAACGCCTTCTCGTAGTCGACGAGCCCGTAGCGGCCCTTGCGTGGGAGGAGCAACGGCGGCAGCTCCGCGAGGGCGAGCTCGCGATGACCCTGCTGGAAGACCGCGCGCAGGTCGAGCACGCTGTCCGGATCGGTCGCCGCCGGCGTGTACCTCCGAAGCGGCGACTCGGGGGAGTGCTCGAGGTGCTCGCAGAGCGCCCGCAGCCGCGAGGCGGAGTCGCCCGGGGGGACTGCGTCGGCGAACGCGTAGAGCCGCCAGCGGCCGTCGGCCCGGGCGACATGGCCGAGCTGGACCGGCTTGGCGTCGGCCAGGCGGATCACCGGCGCCGAGTGGAACCGCATCCCGATCGTGAAACCCTCGGCGAGGCGCTGGTGCGTCGGCTGGCCGGTGAGCGGCGGGGCCGAGTAGCGGGTCGCCACGCCCGCGGTGTACCGGCCCGAGCGCACGAAGTACTCCTGGAGCTCCGCCGGGTCGACGCCGCCCGCGTCCGGGTTCGCCGGGTCTCTGGGCGGGGAGGCCATGATCGCCGACCAGGTCCTGTCGAAGTCGATCAGCTCCTGCGCGATCGCCTGGCGCTCCGTCGAGTACGTCTCCAGCAAGGACTTCGGGCTGCGGCCTTCCAACACTGCCGCGAGCTTCCAGCCGAGGTTGAACGTGTCCTGCATCGAGACGTTCATGCCCTGACCGGCCTTGGCGCTGTGCGTGTGGCAGGCGTCGCCGGCGACGAACACCCGCGGGAGGCGGACGCCGGCGAGCTCGGCCGGCACGTCGTCGAACCTGTCTGCGAGGCGCTGGCCCACCTCGTAGATCGAGAACCAAACGACCTCCTTCACCTCGAACGTGTACGGGTGCAGCACCCGCCGCGCGATCTCGACGACCTGCTCCGGCCGCATGTCGCGGACGGCGGGGCGGTCGCCGCTGTCGAGCTCTCCGAGCTCGACGTACAGGCGGACGAGATAACCGCCCTCGCGCGGGATGAGGAGGATGTTGCCGCCGCTCCCTGACTGGATCGCCGCCTTGAGGCGGATGTCGGGAAAGTCGGTCACCGCGAGGACGTCCATCACGCCCCAGGCATGGTTGGCCGTCTCCCCGCGCAACTCCCGGCCGATCGCCTGCCGCACGACGCTGCGCGCGCCGTCGCAGCCGACGACGTACCTGGCGTGCACTTCGAGCTCCGCGCGCGGAGCGTCGATCCGGCGCAGCGTGACGCCGACCGGGTGCTCGCCCGACTCGCCGACGGCGAGCTCGACAACCTCCAGGCCGTAGTCGGGCTCGAGCCTGCTCGGGGAGCGGCGCATCGAGCCGAGGAGGAAGTCGTGGATCCGCGCCTGGTTGAGGATCACGTGCGGGAACTCGGAGAGGCCGTCCTCCACGTCCTGGACACGGCCGGTGCGGACGATGCGCGAGCGATCGTCGGCGGCTGGGCGCCAGAAGACCGTCTCGTTCACCCAGTAGGCCTCGGCGACGAGCTCCTCGCTGAGCCCGAACGCCTCGAACATCTCCACCGTGCGACACGCGACGCCGTCGGCCTGGCCCAGCTCGAGTGGGCCCGGCTTGCGCTCGACGATCCGCGTGGCGATGCCGGGAAATTCGGCGAGTTGCGCCGCGAGCACGAGTCCCGCTGGACCACAGCCGACGATCAACACGTCGACCTCGTCCGGCATGGCGGCGGGCCGTGCAGTTACCGTCGGATCTGCCGGCCGGACGCGTGGATCCCCGGTCCGGAACCCGTCGCCGTGGAACTGCATCGCGGCGGCGCTAGCCGGCGGGGGCGAGCCAGACGGTGGCGAGCGGCGGGAGCGTCACGGCGGCGGAGAACGGCCGGCCGTGCAGCGGCTCGGGCACGGCCTCGACCCCGCCGAGGTTCCCCACCCCGGAGCCGCCGTACTCCGTCGCGTCGGTGTTCAGCACCTCACGCCAGGCGCCGCCGACCGGGAGCGGGACGCGCCAGTGGTGGCGGACGACCGGTGAGAAGTTCACGAGGCACGCGAGCGTCCGCGACTCGTCGGCGGAGAACCGCGCGTACGCGAGCACGTTGTCCTCCCGCGCGTCCCCGACGAGCCACGAGAACCCCGTCGGCCGGAAGTCGACCTCCCACAACGCGGGCTCGTCGCGGTAGATCCGGTTGAGGTCGGCGACGCACCGCCGAATCCCCTCGTGCAGCGGGTAGTCGAGCACGTACCAGTCGAGCGAGCCCGCCTCCGACCACTCGGTGCCCTGCCCGAGCTCGCCGCCCATGAACAGCAGCTGCTTGCCCGGATGGGCCCACATGTGCCCGTAGAGCGCCCGCAGCGTGGAGAACTGCTGCCACTCGTCGCCGGGGATCTTCCGCAGGAGCGCGCCCTTCCCGTGCACGACCTCGTCGTGCGAGAGCGGGAGCACGAAGTTCTCGTCCCAGGCGTAGACCATCGAGAACGTCAGCTCGTCGTGGTGCCAGCGCCGGTGGACCGGCTCCTTCGACACGTAGTCGAGCGTGTCGTGCATCCAGCCCATGTTCCACTTGAACGTGAAGCCGAGCCCGCCCCCCTCCGTCGGCCGCGAGACGCCCGGCCAGGCGGTCGACTCCTCGGCCAGCATCGCCACGCCGGGATGGACCCCGTGCACGACGGCGTTCAGCTCCTGGAGGAAGGAGACCGCCTCGAGATCCTCGCGGCCCCCGAAGCGGTTCGGCAGCCATTCGCCCGGTTCGCGCGAGTAGTCGAGGTAGAGCATCGACGCGACCGCGTCGACGCGCAGCCCGTCGGCGTGGAACTCCTCGAGCCAGTAGAGCGCACTCGCGAGAAGGAAGTTCCGCACCTCGTGCCGGCCGAGGTTGAAGACGAGCGTGCCCCAGTCGGGATGCGCGCCGCGGCGCGGGTCGGCGTGCTCGTAGAGCGCCGTCCCGTCGAAGCGCGCGAGCGCCCAGTCGTCGCGCGGGAAGTGCGCCGGGACCCAGTCGAGCAGCACCCCGATGCCGCGCGCGTGGAGCGCGTCGACGAACGCGCGGAAGTCGTCCGGCGTGCCGAGCGTCGCCTGGGGCGCGTAGAAGCCCGTCACCTGGTACCCCCAGGAGCCGCCGAAGGGGTGCTGCATCACGGGGAGCAGCTCGACGTGGGTGAAGCCGAGCGCCTCGACGTGCTCGCCGAGCTCGTCCGCGAGGTCGCGCCAGCCGAGGCCCTGCCGCCAGGACGCGGCGTGCACCTCGTACACGGAGAGCGGCGCGACAAGAGGATCGGTCGACCCCCGCCGGACGAGCCAGTCGTCGTCCGACCACTCGAACGTCGAGCGGTAGACGACCGATGCCGTGCCCGGCGGTGCCTCTGCCCGGAACGCGACCGGGTCGGCCTTCAGCCGGACGACCCCGTCCGCCCCGCGCACCGCGAGCTTGTACGCGTGGCCCTCGCGCGCGTTGTCGGCCACGCCGGACCAGACCCCGGACGAGCCCTGCGGCTCGAGCGGGTCGGCGCCCTCGCTCCAGACGTTCCAGTCGCCGACGACGGACACGCCGCGCGCGTTCGGGGCCCAGACCGCGAAGCGGACGCCGTCCTCGCCGTCGAGGACGTGCGCGCCGAGCCGCTCCCACAGCCGCTCGTGGCGGCCCTCTCCGATCAGGTGGAGATCGAGCTCGCCGAAACTCGTCATGCGGCCGCCTCGAGCATGCGCAGCATGCCGACGATCGGGATCGACGCCCAGTCGGGCCGGTTCCGCGCCTCGTAGCGGAGCTCGTACACGAGCTTCTCGAGCTCGAAGAGCGCGAGCAGCCGGTCGAAGCCCGCGCGGCTCGGCGGTAGCAGCCGCTCGTCCGCGGACGCGAGGTAGCCCTCGACGAACGCCTCGCGGCACGCCTCGACCCAGCCGGCCGGGGCCTCGACGCCGAAGAGCAGGAGCGACGCGTCCGCGGCATACGCGAACGAGCGCGTCATCCCCGCGAGGTCGCGAAGCGGTGAGCGCTTCCGGCGGCGCTCCGGGAGCGAGCGGGCCGGCTCGCCCTCGAAGTCGATCACGACCCAGTCCGCGCCGGTCGACCACAGCACCTGCCCCAGGTGGTAGTCGCCGTGCGTGCGGATCGCGAGCCCCGCGGGGCCGACCGCGGCAAGCTCGTGCACGAGGTCGCGCAGGTCCTCGGCCCGGTGCGCCACCGCGCCGAGCGCGTCGTCCTCCGGGAGCCCGCCGAAGGTGGCCGAGATCTCCTCGTCGATCGCCGCGGCGAAGAGCTGGAGCGACTCGGAGCTCGGCTCCTCCGGGACGAAGGACTGGTCCCCCTCGTGCGCCGCGAGCGCACCGTGCAGGCCCGCGGTCACCTCGCCGAGCCGCCACGCGCGCTCGGGGAGCCACGACGGGTCGTCCGAGAGCGACTCCACCGTCAGTTCCCAGCCGCCGCCCTCGGCCGGGACGCGCCCGGTGATCGAGACGAGCGACGTCTCGAGCGGCGGACCGGGTGTCTCGAGGGCCCCCTCGAGCGTCGGCACGTTCGTGAACCCCTCGTCGGCGAGCGCGCGGAGCATCTCGATCTCCGGATTCGGCCCGGCCTCGAGCCGGCGGTAGAGCTTGAGGACGTGCTCGCCGTCGAGCACGACCGAGCTGTTCGACTGCTCGACGCCGAGCGACTCGACCACGGCGCCCGCGGTCTCGAGCCCCGCGAGCGCGGCGAGGCGCGCGGCGACCTCGGGCCGCTCGAGCACGTCCGCGGACCCGTCGGCCCCGAAGTCGAGCAGGTAGTGCTCGTGCGTCCCCGTCCCGAAGCGCACCTCGGCCATCGCGAGGGTGACGACCGGGTCCCGGACGGGGACATCGACGATCTCGGCGCCCTCGGGCGTCTTGTCCTTCGCGCCGAACCAGCGCGCGGCCTGGACGAGCGCGAGGAGCTCGTCGCTCGTCAGCGACGTCGGCTCACGCATCGGGCGCCTCCTCGAGCAGCCGGAACCAGAAGAACCCGCGCGGCCCGAAGGTGAGGAGGTACGGCAGGGTGCCGATTCGCGGGAACGGCGTCCCGCCGGTCATCTCCACCGGGGTGCGGCCCTCGTAGCGCGAGAGGTCGAGCTCGACCGCCTGTGCCGAGCGCGCGAGGTTGTGGACGCACAGCACCAGGTCCTGCTCGTGCTCCCGGACGTGGGCGAAGACCCGTGGGTTCGACGTCTCGAGCGCCGCGTACGACCCGAGTCCGAAGACCGGGTGCTGCTTGCGCAGCGCGACGAAGCGCTGCAGCCACCGCAACAGCGACGTGGGCGAGCGGAGCTGCGCCTCGACGTTGACCGCCTGGAACCCGAACACGGGGTCCATCAGCGGCGGGAGGTACAGCTGGGCGAAGTCGGCGCGCGAGAACCCGCCGTTCCGGTCCCCCGTCCACTGCATCGGGGTGCGGACGCCGTCGCGGTCGCCGAGGTAGACATTGTCGCCCATCCCGATCTCGTCCCCGTAGTAGAGGACCGGGGTGCCCGGGAGCGAGAACAGGATCGCGTGCATCAGCTCGATCTCGTCGCGACCGCCGTCGAGCAGCGGGGCGAGGCGCCGCCGGATCCCCAGGTTCAGCTTCATCCGCGGGTCGTTCGCGTACTCCGCGTACATGTAGTCGCGCTCCTCGTCCGTGACCATCTCGAGCGTCAGCTCGTCGTGGTTGCGCAGGAAGAGCCCCCACTGGCAGTTCTCGGGGATCGCCGGCGTCCGGTCGAGGATCTCGACCAGCGGCCGCGCCTCCTCGCGGCGGAGCGCCATGAACATCCGCGGCATCACGGGGAAGTGGAAGGCCATGTGGCATTCGTCACCATCGCCGAAGTAGTCGACGACGTCCTCGGGCCACTGGTTCGCCTCCGCGAGCAGCACCCTGTCGGAGTACCCGGCATCGACCTCTGCCCGAACCCGTTTGAGGAAGTCGTGCGTCTGCGGGAGGTTCTCGCAGATCGTCCCTTCCTCCTCGAACAGGTACGGCACCGCGTCCAGTCGGAACCCGTCGAGCCCGAGGTCGAGCCAGAAGCGGAGCGCGTCGAGGATCGCCTCGCCCACATCCGGGTTCTCGTAGTTGAGGTCCGGCTGATGGTGGTAGAACCGATGCCAGAAGTACGCGCCGCGGACGGGGTCGAACGTCCAGTTCGACTGCTCGCTGTCGACGAAGATGATCCGCGCGTCCTCGTAGCGGTGCACGGTGTCCGACCAGACGTACCAGTCCGCCTTCGGCGAGTCCGGCCCCTGGCGCGACTCCTGGAACCACGGATGCTCGCTCGAGGTGTGGTTCATCACGAAGTCCGCGATCACCCGCATCCGCCGCTCGTGCGCCGCCTCGACGAACGCGGCGAACTCGTCGACGGTGCCGAACTCGGGCGCGACGCTCAGGAAGTCGGCGACGTCGTAGCCGCCGTCCCGCAGGGGCGAGGGATAGAACGGGAGCAGCCAGATGCAGTCGACCCCGAGCCACTCGAGGTAGTCGAGCTTCTGGCGAAGCCCGCGGAAGTCCCCGGTGCCGTCGTCGGACGAGTCGAAGAACGCGCGGGTGTGGAGCTCGTAGAACACCGCCGTCCTGAACCAGTCCGGCTGCGACTCGAACCAGTGCTCGCTGCCGGCGCGCTCCGGTGAGCTCATGATTCGCTCGCCAAGCAGGATTCGGCAGAAGCCGAATCCTGCGGCTCGATCCCCGCCCTACGGGCGGGGCACATCCCTGAAGGCGTCGGCTTTGCCGCCGCAACGACCTCTTTGCCATGAAGGAGTGCATCGGCGTCCCACTTCGGTCGGGCACCTGCGCGTACGCCGCGGCGCGGGATCACGGGCGCGCCACCGTCATCACGTGCGACTTCCCAGGCCCCAGGCGCACGTAGTTCCGGGCGCCCCAGGTATACGTCTCGCCCGTCAGCGCGTCGACGACGTCGAGCGGCTCGTGCAGCCCGAGACCGGGCGGCACGGCGCAGACTCCCTCGTGGATCGCGAACGGGTCGAGGTTCACCACCGTGAGCACCACGTCGCCCTCGTGCTCCCGCGCGTAGCCGAGCAGGTGCTCGCTTTCGGTCTCGAGCCACGTGAGCCGCTCGAGCCCGGCCGCGGTCAGCGCCGGGTGCGCGCGACGGGTCTCGTTGAGCCGTTTGAGGAGCGGCAGGAGCGGCCCGTCGAACGAGCGCTCGCGCACCTCGTACTTCTCGGAGTCGAGATACTCCTCGCTCCCCGGCTGCACCGGGACGTTCTCGCAGCGCTCGTAGCCCGAGTAGATGCCGTAGCTCGGCGAGAGCGTCGCCGCGAGCACGAGCCGGCACTCGAACGCCGGCCGGCCGCCCTGCTGGAGCGTCGCGTGGAGGATGTCCGGGGTGTTCGGCCAGAGGTTCGGCCGGAGGTACGGCGACCACTCCCGCAGCTGCTCCACGAGCTCGACGAGCTCCCATTTCGCGTTCTTCCACGTGAAGTACGTGTAGGACTGCGAGAACCCCGCCTTGGCGAGGAGGGTCATCATCGCCGGTCGCGTGAACGCCTCGGAGAGAAAGACGGTCTCCGGGCGCTTCTTCCGCACCTCCGCGATCAGCCATTCCCAGAGCGGAACCGGCTTCGTGTGCGGGTTGTCGACGCGGAACACCGTGACGCCCGCCTCGCACCAGCGCAGCACCACGGCGCGGATCGCCTCCCAGAGCGCCTTTCGCTCCTTCGTGTCCCAGTCGAAGTTGTGGATGTCCTGGTAGCGCTTCGGCGGGTTCTCCGCGTACTTCAGCGAGCCGTCGGGACGGTGCTGGAACCACTCCGGGTGCTCGCGGAGCCACGGGTGGTCGGGCGAGGTCTGGAGCGCGAGATCGAGCGCGAGCTCCATCCCGTGCGCGCGCAGCGCCTCGACGAGCGCGGCGAGGTCACCGTCGTCCCCGAGCGCCGGGTCGATCGCATCGTGGCCGCCCTCGGCCGCCCCGATCGCCCACGGGCTGCCGACGTCGCCCGGTGTTGCGCTCTCGGTGTTGTTGCGTCCCTTCCGGTTGGTGACACCGATGGGATGGATCGGCGGGAAGTAGAGGACGTCGAAGCCGTGCTCGGCGAGGGCGGGCACCGCGTCCACGACGCCCCTGAGCCCGCCCCACGAGCGGGGGAACAGCTCGTACCAGGCGCCCGCCCGCGCGCGCTCGCGCTCGACCTCGACGGGTAGGGGTGCGCTGTGCGAGGCGCCCTCGCGGTCGCCGGCCGCGAGGGCGTCGGCCGCCTCACGCCATTCCTCGACGGAGCCGGGGCCGAACAGCGCCTCGCCCTCGGCGAGCTCCCCGGCGAGGTCCGACTGTCCCGCGGCGACCTTGCGGTCGTGCTCGTCGAGCCAGGCTGCGTGGCGGTCGACCCACGCCTCGACCTCGAACTGCCAGCGGCCGACCGCGTCGACCGGGAACGACCCCGCGTAGCGGTCGCTGCCGAGGAACCGGAGCGGCTCCTCCCGCCACCGCGCCCGCCCCTTGCGATGCCGCACCACCGCGCGGAGCGGCTCGTGGCCGTCTCGCACGATCGTGGCGGCGATGGAGACGCGGTCGCCCACGCACGCCTTCGCGGGCCAGCGGCCGCAGTCGACCTGCGGCACGACGTCGGAGATGACGATCCTCTCTCCGGGCATGCGCGGCACACGGTAAACAGTTCCGCCGTGCGCTTGGAGCGGTCACTCGGAGTCCAGCTTCACCCCACGTCGCTTCCCGGCGGCCGGCTCGGGCCCGACGCGTACGCGTTCGTCGACTGGCTCGAGGCGGCCGGAGCGCGCTGGTGGCAGGTGCTGCCGCTCAACCCTCCGGACACGTTCGGCTCGCCGTACACGTCGGCCTCGGCCTTCGCAGGCTGGGCCGGCCTGCTCGCCGATCCCGACGCGCCGGTCGGCGCCGGCGAGGCGCGCCGGTTCCGGGCGCGTGAGCGCGCCTGGCTGGACGACTGGACCGCGTTCGCGGGGGACGGTGCGCTCGAGGAGCAGGTGCGCTTCGCGCGCGAATGGGGCGCCCTCCGGGCCTACGCCGCGGAACGCGGAGTCCGAATCGTCGGCGACCTGCCGATCTACGTCGCCGCCGGTGGCTGCGACCACACGGCCCATCCCGAGCTCTTCCTGCCGCTCGACGAGGCGATCGCGGGCGCGCCGCCCGACGCGCTCAGCCGGAGCGGGCAGCTCTGGGGGAATCCGCTCTACGACTGGGACCAGCTGGCCCGCACCGGATATCGGTGGTGGATCGAGCGAATGCGCCGCGCGCTGGCGCTCGCCGACGTGTTCCGCATCGACCACTTCCGCGGGTTCGCGGCCTACTGGGCCGTCCCGGCGCGCGCGCGGAGCGCCCGTGGCGGCGCCTGGCGACCCGGGCCCGGCCGCTCCGTCTTCGACGCGGCGCGCGCGGAGCTCGGCGACCTGCCGGTCGTCGCCGAGGACCTCGGCGTGATCACCCCCGACGTGCGGGCGCTACGCGACGAGCTCGGCTTCCCGGGGATGGCGGTGACGATCTGGGCGTTCTCGGGCCGGCGAGACAACCCCCATCGCCTCGAGAACCACCGGCCACACCAGGTCGTCTACACGTCGACGCACGACACCCCGACGCTCGCCGGGGCCTTCGGCGCAGAGGACGCGTGGCGCCTCGTCGAGCTGACGCTCACTTCCCGGTCCGAGCTCGCGATCGTCCAGGCGCAGGACGTGCTGGAGCTCGGGAACGAGGCGCGGATGAACCGTCCCGGCACGACGAAGGGCAACTGGAAGTGGCGGCTGGAGCCGGGTCAACTGACCGCAGCGCACGCGAAACGCCTTCGCGCGGCGGCGACGTCCAGCGGCCGCGTCGGGCGCTAGAACAGGATCTGGAGCGCCAGGTCGGGCGGGCAGCCCCGCTCGAGCAGCGAGACCGCGCGGTGGAGGTCGACGTCCCTGTCGAGCGCGATCACGATCGCCGCCTCGGCGTCGTACCCGGCCGCCTGGAGGCACTCGATGCGCCAGGACGTGATCCCTTCACGCTCCCGCTCGCCGCGGGAGGGAGCGATTGGTGTCTGGATTGCCATGGTGCTGTAGAGAACGCCCGATATGTGTGGAGACGCTGAAGCGCCGTTACAGCAGGGTGACGCTCGTGTTGCGTTCCGGTTAGGCCGGCCCGTGCAACCCGATTGCTTCGCGCGCCTGCTGCGCTCCGGCCCGCAGTCGACGCAGCGGCGCAGCCAAACGCAACGGCCCGCTCGACGCTTTAGAGTCACTTCACGCCGAACAGGGCGAGAGATGAGCACCGAGACGACACTCGACACGTCGGAAGCGATCCGCATCGCGGCGTTCCGCGCGGTGCTCCGGTCGTTCCTGCGCACGAGCGAGCACCTCGCGCGGGAGCACGGGCTGACCCCGCGGCGGCACCTGCTCCTCCTGATGATCAAGGGGGCGCCCGATGGAAGCGAGCAGTCGACCGTGACCGAGCTCGCCGAGCGGCTCCAGCTCGCGCAGAGCACGGTCACGGAGCTCGTCGGGCGCGCGGAGCGGGTCGGCCTCGTCGAGCGCGAGCGATCGGAGAAGGACCTGCGGGTCGCCCATCTCCGGCTCACCCCCGAGGGCGAGCGGCGCCTGGCGCTCTCGGTGCGCGGGATCGCACACGAACGTCACGAGCTCCGCCGGCGCCTCGATGCGCTCGACGACTAGTCCAGTTCGCGAAGCGGGATTCCGCAGGAGCGGAATCCCGCCGCTGATCCCCGCCTACGGCGGGGCACACCCCTGAAGGCGTCGGCTTCGCCGCCGCAACCGGCTCTTTGCCACATGGGTGTCCGACTTCGAATCGGACACACGAGCCCTCAGCTAGTCCTCGAGTGCTTCTAGCGGCAGCCGGGCAGCGACCCTGCTCTCGCCGCCGACGCGATAGGCGACGTCGACCGAGTCGTCCTTGCCGTACGACCCGGCGATCCCGAGCACCATCGACGTCCACCGGCCCTTCCCGACCTTCTCGCGGACGAGCGGCCGGTCGAACAGGAGGGCGCCCTCCTGGACGACGAAATCGACGCCTTCGCGCTGCTCGATTCCGTTCACGTACACCTCGAACGGGCGCTGCACGTCGCCCGGCAGGCGCACACGGGTTCGTCGGCGCGGGGCATCGGCCACGTTCATAGAATGCCTCCAATCGTGCGGTCACCCCGCCCATTCGCTCTGGCCGGCGCCGTGGTCGCGGCGGCCGTGCTCGCCTCGCCGGCCCTCGCGGGCAACGGTGGTTTTGCACCCGTCCCGCCCGAGTCGCCGAACGCCCAGGGGATCCATACGAGCTACGTCTTCATCTCGATCTTCGCCTTCGCGATCTTCCTCCTCGTCGAGGGTCTCCTGATCGCGTTCGTGATCCGCTTCAGGCGCCGCAAGCGGCCCCGGTACGCCGACGGCGCGCAGATCCACGGCGCCACCAAGCTCGAGCTCACGTGGACGGTCGGCCCGGTCCTGATCCTCTTCGCGATCGCCGCGTTCGTGTTCGCAAAGCTGCCGGGCATCCAGAACGTCCCCTCCGCCTCGGCCGGCACCTCGAACCTCGTCGTAGACGTGACCGGGACGCAGTTCACGTGGCAGTTCACGTATCCGAACGGCGTCGTGGCCTTCGACAGCATGCGGGCGCCCGAGGGGCGCACCGTGGAGCTCCACGTGACCGCGCCGGACTGGGACGTGATCCACTCGTGGTGGATCCCCGCGCTCGCCGGAAAGATCGACGCGATCCCGGGGACGGTCAACAAGACGTGGTTCAGGGCGAAGCGCTCCGGCGTGTTCCAGGGTCAGTGCGCCGAGCTCTGCGGGCTCTTCCACGCGAAGATGCTCGCGTCGGTCGAGGTGATGCCCGCGGACGAGTTCGACGCGTGGCTCGCGCAGAGCGAGCAGCAGCAGGACGCGGGCACGGGGCCGCTCGGCGACGAGATGTGGGAGGCCACCTGTGCGAAGTGCCACGGGCCGACCGGCGAGGGCGGCTACGGGCCGAAGATCGCGGGCACGGCGCTCGTCGGCGACCCCCAGGCGGTCGAGCAGGTGATCCGGAACGGCTTCGGGACGATGCCGCCCGTCGGTCGCGACTGGGACGACAACGAGATGACCGCGATCACGACCTACCTGAAGGAAAACGTTGGCGGTTAGCCCTCCGTACGAGCCCGGGGCTCCCGCCTGGCACCGCGGCAAGGTCGCGGGCTGGCTGGTCACGGTCGACCACAAACGGATCGGGATCCTCTACATCGGCACCGCGGGGCTCTTCTTCGCGATCTCGGGCTTCCTCGCGCTCCTGATCCGCACCCAACTCGCCACGCCCGACGAGGGCCTGATCACCGGCAACTCGTACAACGAGGTCGTCACGATGCACGGCACCGGGATGGTGTTCTTCGTGATGGTCCCGGTGCTCGCGGGGCTCGCGAACTTCATGGTGCCGCTCCAGATCGGGGCGCCGGACATGGCCTTCCCGCGGCTGAACGCGCTCTCGTACTGGCTCTACGCGTTCGCCGGGCTCGTCTTCCTGAGCTCCTTCTTCGCTTCGGGCGGTGCGGCCAACACGGGCTGGACGGCGTATCCGCCGCTCTCGCTCGAGGCGCTCGGCAACGGCCAGGACCTCTGGATCCTCTCGATCCACATCCTCACGCTCTCGTCGGCCGCCGGCGCGATCAACTTCATCGTGACGATCCACAACATGCGCACCCGCGGCATGTCGTGGATGCGCATCCCCCTGTTCGTCTGGTCGGTCGAGGTCTACGCGTGGCTGCTGCTCGTCGTCCTCCCGGTGCTCTCCGCCGGGCTGACGATGCTGCTGCTCGAGCGGCAGTTCCCCGACACGTTCCACTTCTTCCGGCCCGAGGGGACGGACGCGGGCGGCTCACCGATCCTGTTCCAACACGTCTTCTGGTTCTTCGGGCACCCGGAGGTCTACATCATGATCCTCCCGGTCTTCGGGATCATCTCGGAGATCATCCCGGTGTTCTCCAGGAAGCCGATCTTCGGCTACAAGGCGGTCGCGTTCTCGACGGTCGCGATCGGGTTCTTCTCGATGCTCGTCTGGGCGCACCACATGTTCGCGGTGGGGATGCCGACCTACCTGAACATCTGGTTCATGCTCGCGTCGATGGTGATCGCCGTGCCGACGGGGATGAAGATCTTCAACTGGCTCGCGACGCTCTGGCGGGGGAACATCACGCTCGAGACGCCGATGCTGTTCGCGATCGGCTTCCTCAGCGTGTTCACGATCGGGGGCCTCTCGGGTATCTACCTGGCGGCGTTCCCCGTCGACTGGCAAGTGACCGACACGTACTTCGTCGTGGCCCACTTCCACTACGTGCTGTTCGGCGGCTCGATGCTGGGGCTGCTCGGCGGCCTGTGGTACTGGTGGCCGAAGATCTTCGGGCGGTTCCTCTCCGAGCGGCTCGGCAAGTGGGCGTTCGCCTTCATCTTCGTCGGCTTCAACCTGACCTTCTTCCCGCAGCACCTGCTCGGGCTCCTCGGGATGCCGCGGCGGATCTACACGTACCGCGACGACGGGCTGTGGGAGGCGTACAACATGGCCTCCTCGATCGGCTCGTACGTCATGGGCATCGGCTTCCTCCTCGTCCTCGCCGCGATCGTGAAGAGCGTCAACGGGCGCCGGGCGGGCAACGATCCGTGGCAGGCCGACACGCTCGAGTGGTACACGACCTCTCCGCCGCCGCCCCACAACTTCGACGAGGTGCCGTACGTCACGAGCGCACGCCCGCTCTACGACCTGCGGCGGAGGCTGGAGGAGGCGCGGACATGAGAACCCGCCGCGCGCCCGGGCCGCTCCTGATCGCTGCCGTGGCCGCCGCGGCGCTCGCCGCCGGCCTCGTCGTCGCCAGTGCGGCGCTCGAGCTCGGCGAGGCGCACTGGGCCGCGACGCTCGTCGCGCTGCCGCTGCTCGTCGCGGTCCTCGTCGCAGCGCTCGTCTCCTATCGACGACTCGTGGCGCCCGCCGCGGCGGCCCTCGGTTCGATGCTCCTCGCGATCGCGACCGGCGGCCTCGTGGCCTGGACGGACGACGCGCGCTGGGCCGTCGCGGTCCACGTCGCCGCGGCGGGCGGCGCGCTCGCGGCGTCGCTCGTGACGCTCGTCGTCTCGTTCCGCGGCGAGACGCTGCCGTTCGGCCCGTGGCGCGACTACGTGACGCTGACGAAGCCGCGCATCATGTCGCTCCTGCTCGTCACGGGCGCCGGCGGGATGTTCGTCGGCGCCGGAGGCTGGCCCGGCGGGGTCGAGCTCGCGACCATGCTGCTCGGGCTCGCCCTCGCGTGCGGTGGCGCGAGCGCCCTGAACCACGTGATCGACCGCGACATCGACCGGCTGATGGGCTCGCGGACAGCCGCCCGGCCGGTCGCCTCGGGCCGTGTGCCGGCGCCGCGCGCCCTCGAGTTCGGGCTCGTCCTCTCCGCCCTCTCGTTCGTGCTGCTCGCCTCGACCGTGAACGTGCTGACCGCGGTGCTCGCGCTCGTGGGGAACCTGTTCTACGTCGTGGTCTACACGGGCTACCTGAAGCGTTCCACCGACCAGAACATCGTGATCGGAGGCGCAGCGGGGGCCGTGCCGCCGCTCGTCGGCTACGCGGCGGCGACGGGCAACCTCGCGCTCCCCGCGCTCTGGCTGTTCCTGATCGTGTTCCTGTGGACGCCGCCGCACTTCTGGGCGCTGGCGCTGATGATCGAGGAGCACTACCGCGCGGCGAGCGTGCCGATGCTGCCGGGCACCCGCGGCGAGGGCGAGACGCGGCGCCAGATCCTGCTCTACTCGCTCGGGCTCGTGGCCGCGACGCTCGTCGTCGGGCTCTGGCTCGGCCCGCTCTACACCTTCGTCGCGGCGCTGCTCGGCGGCTACTTCGTCCTGCTCGCGTGGCGGTTGCGGCGCGACGGGACGCGGCGCGACGCGGTCGTGCTCTTCCACTACTCCCTGGCCTATCTCGCGCTGCTGTTCGTCGCGGCGGCCGTCGACCCGTTGGTGCTGTAGGTGCCCTGATGCTCTCGCCCGAGCTCTCACGCAAGAACAACCGGTTCGGCCTGGTGCTGGGCGCGCTGTTCGTCGCGATCTTCATCGGGGCCTGTGTGATCGCGCTCCTGTACCTCCAGGTCGACTAGTCGCGTCTCATGAGCGCGGACCTCGATCTCGCGCTCCGGCTCGCCGACGCCGCCGACGCGATCGCGCTCTCCCGCTTTCGCGCCCGCGACCTCGTCGTCGAGACGAAACCGGACTCGACGCCGGTGACGGAGGCCGACCGCGCGGTCGAGGCCGAGCTGCGCACGATCCTCGCGCTGGAGCGGCGGCGCGACGCGGTCCTCGGCGAGGAGGAGGGCCAGAGCGGCTCGAGCGCGCGCCGCTGGATCGTCGACCCGATCGACGGGACACGGAACTACTCACGCGGCGTGCCCGTCTGGGCGACGCTGATCGCGCTCGAGGATCACGGGAGGGTCGTCCTGGGCGTCGTCTCGGCGCCCGCGCTCCACCGGCGCTGGTGGGCCGAGCGAGGCGAGGGGGCGCACGCGAACGGCGACGTCGTCCGTGTGTCGCGGATCGCCCGGCCGGAGGACGCGGTGCTCACGTTCGCGCTCGAGCAGTCCCTCCCGAGCCTCGCAGGCCGCGCGTGGCACGCGCGCGGCTACGGCGACTTCTGGAGTCACATGCTCGTGGCCGAGGGCGCCGTCGACGGCGCGATCGACGCGATCGGCGTCTCGCTGTGGGACCTCGCAGCGGTGCAGGTGATCGTCGAGGAGGCCGGAGGCACCTTCACGGACTTCGCCGGCGAGCACCGCGTCGACGGCGGCAGCGCGATCTCGTCGAACGGGCTCCTCCACGCGGACCTGCTGGAGGCGGTCGCCGAGCTGACCCGCTGACTCAGCGCTTCGCGGCCGCCCGCACCGCCGCCTCGTAGACCGGGTCGCGCGAGTAGCTGTCGAGCTCGGCGGAGAGGAGGTCGCTCCCGCTCGCAGGGGGTGCGGCCGGGAGCTCGACGACGTCGCCGTCGACCCGCACGGCGTCGACGCGGTCCGACGCGCGGCGAGAGAGGGAGATCTCGCGTCGCAGACGCGAGCGCAACCAGCCCACGAGGAGAAGCGAGTCGGCCAATGGGCCCTCCACCGAGAGGCGCCGCATCGTGCGGATGCCGGGCCACCGATCCGCGAGCGCCACCCGCCACGGAAGCGTGCGCCTCCAGGCGATGTCCGACGCCGCCACCTGGTCGAATCGCCGCGCGAGCTCCGCGTACGCGCCTGGCACGCCGCTACCCCACTCGGTCGAGTCGACCACGAGCCGGTCGGCCACCTCGACGAGCTCCTCGAGCGCGGTGCCGCGCCACTCGGGACGCCCGCGCCAGCGGCAGAACACCGGCAAGTCGGAGATGAGGAGCGGCGCGACGAGTGACCCCGGGTGCCGGGACGCCTTGCCGTGGAGCCGGATCTCGACCACCTCCGAGATCAGCTCGCGATTCCCGTCGACGGCAAACGCGCGCACGGTCGCGTCGGCTTCGATCCTTGCCGACCGGCCGCCGAGCGGAACGAGGAAGATCGTCCGGGCCGGGTGGCGCTCCGCGAGTCCGTCGAGCACCCGCTTCGCCCGGCCGAGCCACTCGGGTGGCGCCCAGACGAGATGCGTCATCGTGCTCGTTCGCAGGTCGGGGAGGTCGTCCTCCTTCTGGCGGCACCGCTGAGCGGCGAGCTTGCGCTCGATCTCGGCGACGACGCCCATCAGTGGCGGCGCCAGGAGCGGCCGTCGCGGTGCAGCAGCTCGTCCGCGAGCGACGGCCCCCAGCTTCCGGCGGCGTAGTTCGGGAACGACGGGCGGTCGCGCGACCAGGCGCCGACCATCGCGTCGACGAGCTTCCACTGCTCCTCCACCTCGTCCTCGCGGGTGAACAGCGTCTGGTCGCCGAGCATGGCGTCGAGGATCAGCCGCTCGTACGCCTCGGGCACCCCTTCCCGGAACGCCCCGCCGTAGAGGAAGTCCATGTGGACGGTGCGGATCGACATGCCCGCACCCGGCACCTTGGCGCCGATCGCGAGCGAGACGCCCTCGTCGGGCTGGACGTGGACGACGAGGGTGTTCGGGCGCAGCCCGTCGCCGGCGATCGCCTCGAAGGGCGGGTGCGGCGCCTGCTTGAACTGGATCGCGATCGTCGTCTCGCGCCGCGCGAGACGCTTCCCCGCCCGCACGTAGAACGGCGTGTCCGCCCAGCGCCAGTTGTCGACGTAGAGCTTCGCCGCGATGTAGGTCTCCGTGAGAGAACGCGGGTCGACGCCGGGCTCCTCGCGGTACGACGCGACCTCCTCCCCGTCGACGAAGCCGCGACCGTACTGTCCGCGCACGACCGACTTCGGCCCGGGGGTGTGCATCGCGCGGAGCACCTTCACCTTCTCGTTGCGGACCGCCTCCGCCGTGAAGTCGATCGGCGGCTCCATCGCGGTCAGCGCGAGCAGCTGGAGCAGGTGGTTCTGGAAGATGTCGCGGATCGCACCAGCCTGCTCGTAGTAGCCCGCGCGTCCCTCGATGCCCATCGTCTCGGCCACCGTGATCTGCACGTGGTCGATCAGCTGGCGGTTCCAGAGCGGCTCGAAGATCCCGTTGGCGAAGCGGAGCGCCATCAGGTTCTGGACGGTCTCCTTGCCGAGGTAGTGGTCGATCCGGAACAGCTCGTCCTCCGCGAACCAGCGCCTGATCGAGGCGGTCAGCTCCCGCGCCGACGCGAGGTCGTGGCCGAACGGCTTCTCGACGATCACCCGCGCCCAGCCCTCGCGCTCCCGGCGCTCGCCGACCTCGCGGATCACGATCGGGAAGGCCGGCGGGGGCACCGCGAGGTAGTAGAGCCGGTTCCCGCCCGTCCCTCGAGTCCGGTCGAGCTCGCGGAGCACGTCGCCGATCCGGTCCTCTCCCTCGTCGTCGGCGAAGTCGGTGGCGACGTAGCGCACGCCCGCCGCGAGCGACTCGAACACGTCGCTGCGGAACGGGTCGCGCGCGAACTCCTTGACCGCCTTGCGCATCGACGTGAGGAACTGCCGCGTCGACTCCTCGGTGCGCGCGATTCCGACGACCGCGAACCGCTCCGGCAGCAGCCGGCGGTACGCGAGCGAGTAGAGCGCGGGGAAGAGCTTCCGCTTGGTCAGGTCGCCGGAGGCGCCGAAGACGACGACGGCGCACGGGTCCGGCGTCCGCCGGACGCCGAGGCCGACTTCGAGCGGGTTGGCCATGCGCGTCTAGCGGGCGACGACCGCGTCGACCTTGTCCTCGATGCCGCCCAGGAGCCCCGTGAACGAGTCGATGAACTTCTCGACCCCTTCGGCCTCGAGCGTGTCGACCACGTCGTCGTAGTCGACTCCCGCGGCGGCGAGCTCGTCGAGGAGCGAGTGCGCCTCGGCGAGCCCGATCTCGAGCGTCTCCCGCGTCTCGCCGTGATCCTGGAACGCCTGGATCGTCTCGAGCGGCATCGTGTTCACGACGTCGCGCCCGATCAGCTCCTCGACGTAGAGGACGTCGCGGTACGCAGGGTTCTTCGTCGAGGTCGACGCCCAGAGGCACCGCTGCGTGCGCGCGCCCTTGGAGAGCAGGAAGTCCCAGCGGTCGCCCGAGAACGCCTGCTTCCAGTGCTCGTACGCGAGCTTTGCGTTCGCCACCGCGAGGCGACCCTGGAGGTCGGTCCTGCCGACCTCTTCGAGGCGGCGGTCGGCCTCCGTGTCGACGCGGGAGACGAAGAAGCTCGCGACCGAGTTGACGGCCGAGGGGTCGCCGCCCCCGGCGACGAGCCGTTCCAGGCCGCGCAGGTAGGCCTCCGCGACGGCGGCGTAGCGCTCCAGCGAGAAGATCAGCGTGACATTGATCGACCGGCCCGCGGCGATCGAGTCCTCGATCGCGCCGAGCCCCGGCTCGGTGCCCGGGATCTTGACGTAGAGGTTCGGGCGGTCGACCTCCTTGTGGAAGCGGGTCGCCTGCTCGAACTGCGCCTCGCGGTCGTACGCGATGCGGGGGTCGACCTCCATCGAGACGTAGCCGTCGATCCCGGCGGTGCTGTCGAAGACCGGCCGCATCAGGTCGCATGCGTCGCGGATGTCCTCGAGCGCGAGCGCGAAGAAGAGCTCGACCGGCTCGTCGATCTCCTGCTTCGCCTCCCGGAGCTGGTCGTCGTACCACTCGCCCTCCGCAAGCGCCTTCTGGAAGATCGTCGGGTTCGACGTGACCCCGACCACCGTGTCCTCCTTCATCAGACGGGCGAGCTCGCCCGTCTCGAGCATCTCGCGGGAGAGCGAGTCGATCCAGACGCTCACGCCGTGCGCGCTGAGCTCGTGCAATCTCGATGTGGCCATTGTCGACCTCCGTCCTTCGCGTCAGCCGTCGACGAGCCGTTCGAGCTCCTCGACCATCTCCAACCGTGCCAGATAGCGCCCCTTCCCGACGAACGCCGCCGCGAGGAACCGCTGGACGAGCTCCGTCGTGAGGGAGGGCCCGACGATCTCCGACCCCAGGCAGAGCACGTTCATGTTGTCGTGCTCGACGGCCTGGTGGGCGGAGTACGAGTCGTGACACATCGCCGCCCGGATCCCGCGGATCTTGCACGCGGCGATCGAGACGCCCGCGCCCGAGCCGCAGACGAGGACGCCGCGCTCCGCCTGGCCGCGGAGGATCGCCTGGCCGACCGCCTTCGCCGTGTCGGGATAGTCGACCCGCACCGCGTCGGTGTCGACGCCGAGATCGAGCGGCTCGTGGCCGGAATCCCGGACCGCCGCGAGCACCGTCTCCCGGAGACGGACCCCACGATGGTCGAATCCGAGTGCGACCCTCACGTCAGCTGAGCCGGCGGACGGCGTCGGCGACCGCGTCCGTGGTCACGCCGAGCTCCTCGAGCACGCGCGGCCCCGGCGCGGAGGCTCCGAAACGGTCGACGCCGATGCTGATCCCCTCCTCGCCGACCCACCGCTCCCAGCCGAAGGTGACCCCCGCCTCGACCGAGACGCGGGCCCGGACCGAGGGAGGCAGCACCTCGTCTCGGTAGGCGTCGTCCTGCTCCGAGAACAGCTCCCAGCAAGGGAGCGAGACGACGCGCACGTTCTGCTCGAGCGAGCGCGCGGCCTCGAACGCGAGCGAGAGCTCCGACCCGGTTGCCATCACGATCGCGTCCGGCTCGGTCCCGGGGTCGCGCTGCCACAGGACGTACCCACCCCGGAGTGGGCCCTCGGTCGTCGAGGCAACGCCCTCGCCGCCGAGCACCGGCAGCTTCTGGCGGCTGAGCGCGAACGCGACGGGCCCGTCCTCGCGCTCGAGCGCGATCCGCCATGCCCCGACCGTCTCGTTCGCGTCGCCCGGCCGGACGACCCAGAGATTCGGGATCGCGCGCAGGCTCATCACGTGCTCGACCGGCTGATGGGTGGGCCCGTCCTCGCCGAGCCCGATGGAGTCGTGCGTCCAGATCCACATCAGGGGCAGCTTGGAGAGGGCGGACAGGCGAACCGCCGGGCGCATGTAGTCGGAGAACACGAGGAACGTCGAGCCGTACGGCTTCAGCATCGCCGGCTCGAGGACGATCCCGTTCACGATCGCCCCCATCCCGTGCTCGCGGATCCCGAAGGGGACGTTCCGTCCGACGTGGGTCGCCGAGAACGTCCCGGTTCCGATGAACTCGGTCTTCGTCGACTCGACGAGGTCGGCCGCACCGCCGATCTGCGTGGGCGTGAAGGGGCGCAGGGCCTGCATGACGGTCTTGCCGGCATCGCGCGTCGCGATCTCCTCGCCCTCGTCGAACGAGGGCAGCGCGCCGAGCCAGCCCTCGCGCGGGCGTCCCTCCAGGTCGAGGTCGCGCTCTGCCGCCGCGTCCGGATGCGCGTCCCGCCAGGCCGCGAGCCGCTCCTCCCATTCGGCTCGGGCGGCCGCGCCGCGCTCGGCGACGCCCGCCATGTGCTCGCGTACCTCGTCGGGCACGACGAAGTGCTCGTCGGGGTCCCAGCCGAGGATCTCCTTGGTCGCGCGCACCTCGTCCTCGCCGAGCGGCGCGCCGTGGGCCTTCGCAGTGTCCATCGCGTTCGGCGCGGGATAGGCGATGTGCGAGCGGACGACGATCAGGGACGGGCGCGTCGTGTCGCTCCGGGCCTCGGCGAACGCGGCGCGCAGCGCGTCGAGGTCGTTCGGGGCGGCGACGTGCTGCACCTGCCAGCCGTTGGCCTCGAACCGCGCGCCCGTGTCCTCGCGGTCGAAGCTGAGCGCGGTGGTGCCGTCGATCGTGATGTGGTTGTCGTCGTAGACGAACACGCAGCGGCCGAGGCCGTGCTGGCCGGCGATCGACGCCGCCTCCTGCGAGACGCCCTCCATCAGGTCGCCGTCCGAGCAGATCGCGTACACCCACGAGTCGACGATCGCGTGACGGGGCCGGTTCCAGCGGTCGGCGAGGAAGCGCTGCGCGAGCGCGATCCCGACCGCGTTCCCGAACCCCTGGCCGAGCGGCCCCGTGGTCGTCTCGACGCCCGGCGTGTGGTGCAGCTCGGGGTGGCCCGGCGTCCGCGAGCCCCACTGGCGGAACTGCTTCAGGTCGTCGAGCGAGAGGTCGTAGCCGGACAGGTGGAGGGCGGCGTACTGGAGGATGCAGGCGTGACCCGCGGAGAGGACGAAACGGTCGCGCCCGGGCCACGTCGGCTCGGCAGGGTCGTGTCGCATCTCCTCCGCGTAGAGGAGGTATGCGACCGGGGCGAGCGCCATCGCCGTGCCCGGATGCCCGGCGTTCGCCTTCTGCACCGAGTCCATCGCGAGGACACGGATCGTGTCGACCGTCAGCTGCGCAGGGTCTGTCGCCCGGCTCACCCGGTCAACACTACGCAGGAGCCGGGTTTCAGGCGCCGACAGCCTCCGCCGGTCGCACGTTCTCGTCGGTGAGGCGCGCCGGGTCGTCGATCACGGGCCGCTCGCGGACCAGCGTCTTCAGCTCCTCGACGACGTCGGCCGACTCGCCGTGGACGACGGCGCCCACGAGCTGACCCTCGTCCGTGAGGTGGAAGCCGAGCACACGGCCGTCGGCGAGGGAGCCGCGCATGACGGTCTCCGTCGCGGACTCGGGGTCGCCGATCACCTGGAACTTCAGGTCGAAGAGCTGTGTGAAGAAGACCGGCAGCTCGTCGTACGGCTCCTTCGAGCCCGCGAGCTGGCGGCCGAGATGGCCGCCCTGCGCGTTCGCGCTCGACCAGTGCTCGATCCGGCGGAGCCGCCCGGACGTCGGATCCGGGTAGCGCGCCACGTCGCCGATCGCGTAGACATCCGGCAACGACGCCCGGAAGCGCTCGTCGACCACGATCCCGTTGTCGACCTCCGCCCCGGCGTCCTTCGCGAGCTCGACGTTCGGCACGACCCCGATCCCGACGATCGCGAGGTAGCCCTCGATCGTCGTGCCGTCCTTCGTCCGGGCGCCCGTGAGGAGCTTCCCGTTCCCGGTCAGCTCTGCCAGCTCGGTCTCGAACAGAAGCTGGATGCCCTGCTCGCGATAGAAGTCCGCAAGCTCCTCGGACACCTCGGGCGAGCCGAGCTGCGGCATGAGACGCGGCCCCATCTCGATCAGCGTGACGTCGAGCCCGCGCAGCCTGAGCGACGCTGCGGACTCCGCCCCGATGAAGCTTCCGCCCACCACGATCGCCGAGTGGGCCTCCTCCGCGGCGCCGCGCACGCTGGCTGCATCGGGAAGGAAGCGATACGTGTGGACGCCGACGAGATCGGCGCCCGGCAGCGGGAGCGGCCGCGGGCGCGCGCCCGTGGCGAGCACGAGCGTCCCGTAGGGCACCTCCTCGCCGCCTTCCAGCACGACGACGTGCTTCTCCGGGTCGATGCGCTCGGCGACCACGTTCAGCCGGAGCTCGACGATGTCGTCCTCGTACTCCTCGGCCGGACGGACGTACGTCCCCTCGCGCTCGACCTCGCCGCGCAGGAATCCCTTGGTCAGCGGCGGGCGGTGGTACGGCGGGTCCTCCTCGGAGGAGAGAATCGTGACCGGCGCCTCGCCGCCGGCTGCGCGGTACTCGGTCGCGAAGCGGGCGGACGCGAGGCCGCCGCCCACGACGACGATGGTGTCGGTTTCGGGTGCCATGGCTGATTAGTACCCGATCCGGCCTGGTCCTTACCCCTGCCGAGACGTGCTCAGCCGGGCGGCAGCGGGGCCTCGGGCACCGTCGCGAAGCCCTTCCGCCGCATCTCGCCCCACTCGTGGCGCCCGCGGACGAGATCGAAGAACGCGAGGAACCGCCAGAACGAGACGATCTGCCGGTAGCCGACGTTCTCGAGCACCGAAAAGCGGACGAGCCGCGCGATGTCGCGACCGTCGCGGTGGCGCCGGAAGCTGTGCTCCTCCAGCGTCAGCGCGGCGAGGCTCAGAACGACCCCCGCGAGCATCGCGATCAGGAGGAAGCCGACGAGGTAGACGGCCGACAGGTCGCCGAGGAGCCACCACCCGAGGACGGCCGGGATGCCGAGCACCTCGAAGATCGGCCCGAAGAACTCGAACAGCAGGAAGTAGGGCACCGCCCCCAGGCCGAGCACGCCGTAGCGCCCGTTCCCGGCGACGCGACGGTGTCGCCAGAGGGTCTCGCCGAGCCCCCGGTGCCAGCGCCGGCGCTGCCGCGAGAGCTGGTTCATCGTCTCGGGCGCCTCCGTCCAGCAGACGGGGTCGGGGACGAACTCGATCCGG
>Ga0207428_10000526_pt1 | contig 45700 bp, 47 predicted proteins | sample RhiMethybrSRZTD1_FD_187600 | JGI IMG/M metagenome (GOLD analysis project Ga0207428, IMG submission 187600) | Populus rhizosphere microbial communities from Tennessee, USA - Rhizosphere MetaG P. TD hybrid SRZTD1 (SPAdes) (version 3) | ecosystem: Host-associated > Plants > Roots > Rhizosphere >...
CTGCGGCGATGGGGCCGCGTGTGATTGATGTCCGCGGCCGCGACGACCCGTGAGTCGGCGTAGCGTAGCTGGTGTTCTCGGGAGCACGGAGGGCTAGCCTCAACTGGCAAGGCAGTGGACTTGAAATCCACCGGGCCGCGAGGCCCTTGGGGGTTCGAATCCCTCGCCCTCCGCCACTCTTCCGCAGTTACCGCAGCGCCCCCTTTCTTCGAACAGACCTAGAGAGCAGACGAACTGACCTAGATCCGCCGCGGTTTGTTTTGGACCACACAATCCGGTAAAGAACCGCGCAGCGAAGGCCCGAGTCGACCATATGTGCCGTAACCACGCGGATTTCCGTCTGGTAAACCTCTTGCATCTCGTAGGTGCTTAGGTTGCGCGCCGTCGATATTTCCGGAACGAACTGACGGACGGCGACACGGGAAGGGTGCTGGCGATGCTCGTTGTGGTGCAGCGACTCGTGCAATACGTGGTCGTGCTCTATCTCGTCACCCACGGGCTCCCGATGGTATCCGCCGCGGAACTGCGTGACCTCGCGTCGGCAGTGTGCACTTGCGTGCTGGCTCAGCTGAGACTAACGGCATAGGGAAAATCCACTGCGGTCCTTCTAAGTACTGTAGGTCACCGCTGGGTGAAGGGTTCCGGGGCTGGTTAGCTTCCGCACTATCACGATCTTACGAATCGGTATGCGTGGGGCCTCCTGCGCGCTGTCCTTCCCGTTGTGCGGGAGTATTGCCGAGTTGTGCGGGTCAGTCGTCAATCTCGACTCAGTCCGAGTGAGAGCTGCGAGCACCTCATCGGTCGAGACAATGCCATAGCGTCTGAATACCGACGGGGTGCGGTGTCCGCTGATCCGCATGGCTACCTGCTCCCCGACGCCAGACTGCACGAGGTTCGTAAGAGCCGCGCGTCGCAGATCGTGGAACAAGAGCCGGGGCTTGCCGATCGCCTGAACCGCCTTCCGCCACGCATTTCGGAAATCTCGGACCGGCTCGCCGTCTCGATGAAACACCCGCTCGCCGACGCGGGGACCAGACGGCCCACTGACAAGGCGGGCCTGCCAACGCTTCTCCAACAGAGCAGAAAGGGCGGGAGATAGAGGCAGCTCGCGGGGCTCCACGTTCTTCGAATGCGCGGGCGGCGGGGTGATGAGACCGTGCGCTCTGTCTATCTCGAGCCATGTCAGCGCAAGGACTTCGGCCCGGTGCCACCCCGTTAGATAGGCGAAGGTAACAGCGTCATCTATCGGCGCCGGGAGATGCGCCAGCAGGGCCACATAGTCCGTGTGGTCCAACAGCGCACGGCGTACGTTGTCCTCCCGGTAAAGCTCGATAGAAGGGACGCAGTCGGCGCGGATGAGTGGCGGGCGGTGCGACTCGGCCAGTCGGTACGCCCTTTTCAGACAGGCTAGCTCTCGATTGATGGTCGCCTTCGCCTTGCCCTCGGCCAGCCGGTTGGCCTTGTAGGCTTCGACGGCGCTCGACGAGACGTTGGTCACGCGTAGGTGGCCCAACTCGGATACCAAAGCTCCGACCCGGTACTTGAGCGTCCGGCCCGAGCGGTTCCCGGCGGCTGCATAGTCGGCAGTGACGAGCATCAGAAGGTCAGCGACCGTCGCGCGCTCCGAGCGCGCGCCCACGTACTTACCTTGGGCGTACTCCTCCACCCGCTTCCGGAGGTGGGCGATGGCTTCCTGCTCGCTTGTGGTGCGGGCACTCTCGCGGTGCTGGACGCCGTCTTTCCAAAACTCGACGGCCCACCGCTCGCCTCGGCGGTAGATGCTGCCGACGCCAGGGATGTGAATGCGGTTGGGCTCGACAGACGGCAAAGGGGCGGGCTCATTCATCGGGACATTCGAGCCTGCTGTGTGGCTACTGTGCGGGTCCATTCGCCCGCGATTCTCACATGTTGCGGCGGTGTGCCGGCAGAAGAAAGTCCAGTGCGGTCTCCGGGGGCTGATCACGTGGCGTTGTACGGGTTCACGTAACGCCGTTGATCGTTGCAGTGAGCGAGTCGAGAACTACGATTGCGAGATCGCCGAGGCCATGTGCGTAACGACGTCGTGGCGGGTCGAGCTGGCTTAGTCAAACGTACAGAGCCCCGAGCGTCCCGCACACGACCCGCACAATCCCGCGCTAGACCCAACCACATCAAGATTAACGGACACTTGATAGGGCACGCACTGGATCGAACGGCTGACCCGATGCAGGCTTCTGGGATCAACGAGAAGACCGCGCTAGGGGCTCCCGATTCCGCCCGGCCTGACCCCGGCCGCATCGGAGGCGACCGGGGATCAGGCCTCAGCTGCGCGTCACGCGCTGGCGCTCGGCCCGCCCATCGTTTGGCGGATGATGCCGACGATCGCCATCAAGAGCCCACCGCCGACACCGCCACCGATGATCTGCGCAACGAACGACTCGACGCTGCTCGCGTCGACGGCGCCACCGCTGACGATCATGCTCAGGATCTCGCCGCCGAGTCCGCCGCCCAAAATTCCTGCTATCGAGTTGCCGAGCGGCCCCAGGTTGAACTGCCTGAACATCGTGCCGACCGCGTTGCCGCCGATAGCTCCGGCCGCGAGCGCGAGGATGACATTCACGAGTGATCCGCTCATTGTCCGTCTCCTTCGCGCGCTACTTCGCAGCAGCGGGAGGCTGCATGTTGAGGGCGGTCATGATCTCGGCCGCCTGGTTCTTGGCTGCCGTCGCCTTGCCGATCGCGTCCGTGAAGTTGCCGGCTTTGTACGCCTCGGAGGCCTCCGTCCACGTTTGATTCACGGCGGTCAGATTGCTCTTTGCCGCATCGACCTTGGAGCGGTCGATCCCGGCCGGTAGCTTCTTGCTCTGCGAGAGGATGTCGACACGGCTTTGGATGGCGGTGACCATCTTCGGGACACCGCCGCTCATGTCGGCCCACGCCTTCGCCAGCTCGGCCTTCTTGGCGGAAGCCGCGGCTGGAAGCTCTTTAGCCTTCGCCGCGACGTCGCGAGCCTGGTTGAGCGCCGACGCATAGTCTCCCTTCTCGAAGGCGGCCTTGGCCGAAGTTACCGCGGCATCCATCGAGGTCAGCTGATCCGCCGCGAATTTTGAAGCGTCGCTCGCCTTGGCAGCGGCGATCGCTTCTTCGGCCGCTTTGATCGCCGCCGCCGCGGGCGCCTTGTCGGCGGCGGCACACGCCGAGACGAACAGGATGGCGATCACCGCTGCCGCCGCGCGACGGCCGCGATTCCAGATCGACGATCTGCGTTGCATGATTGTCCTCCATCGTCGCTTGGCTCTAAGGAATGCGCAGCCGCTGCCCGATCCGGATCACGTCGGGAGTCTTCAGGGAGTCCGTGTTCGCTTCGAAGATCTTCATGTAGAGACGGCCGTCGCCGTAATACTGCTCGGCGATCTTCCAGAGCGTCTCGCCCTTCTTGACCTCATGCCACTGGGTCGCGTCCCATTCGGAGCTTTCCGATTCGGTCCCTGACGCCATGCGCCCCCCTCCTTTCGTCGTCTGTCGTGACGCGTGGGATCTCTTCGACGACGCGATGCTGCGGCCGCCGACACGACGGGATCGACAGTACGGCAAGGGCGATTCTTGTCTATTGTTCCTAAGGACGAGGCTGCCTCGGGTGCAAGGCTGAGCCGAAGCGACCTTGGTCGGGCACGCAAGATCTGCGTGTCAGGGAAGTTCCGCAGTCGCGTCTGGGAGGGGCTTATGATCAGGGCATCCGCACGATGATCGATCGCCGCACGCTGCTAGTCGCTCTCAGCACCGCGCTCGTCGCGCCGAGCACGGCCCGCGCCCAAGCGCCTGCGCGGACGGCGAGGGTCGGCTACATCTCCAGCCTCCAGAGCGATGCGCCGCTGCCCGAGAGCTGGCGCAAGGCGTTCGTCGACCGGCTGCGAGAGCTCGGATGGATCGAGAACCAGAACCTCGTCATCGAGCGTCGATACGCCGAGCTGCGCAAGGAGACGGCACGGGCGGTGGTGACTGAGCTGATTCGGGTGCCCGTCGACGTGCTCGTCGTCTCGAGTACCCTGACGGCGCTCGCGGCAAAGGAGGTCACCTCAACGGTCCCGATCGTCGTGACCGTGCCCGGCGATCCCGTTGCCACCGGCCTGGTGACGAGCCTGGCGCGACCAGGCGGCAACGTCACGGGGCTCAGCTTCGTCGGGACCGAGCTGGCGGGCAAGCAGGTCGAGCTGCTCAAGGAGGCGGTGCCGGGGCTCGGCCGGATCGCGGTGCTCGCGAATCCCGCCAACGCTTCTCACGCGCCGCGGACGAAGGAGATCGCGGACGTCGCGCGCGCGTTGAAGATCCAGAGCGATGTCGTGGAGGCCAGGACGTCTCGCGGCGTGCAGGAAGCCTTCGCGGCCCTCGCGAAGCGGCGTCCCGGGGCCGCCATCGTGCTCGCCGATCCGCTCTTCATCCTCGAGGCCGAGAACCTCGTGCGGATGGCCGCCGAGCAGCGGTTGCCGGTCATGTATGGGCTACGCGAGGCGGTCGTCGCGGGAGGGCTCATCTCGTATGGCGCGAGCTTCAAGGATCTCTTTCGGCGCGCGGCGACGTATGTAGACAAGATCCTGAGAGGCACGCCGCCGAGCGAGCTTCCGGTCGAGCAGGCCTCGAAGTTCGAGCTCGTGATCAACCTCAAGACGGCGAAGGCGCTGGGACTGACGATCCCGCCGGCCCTGCTGGCCAGGGCCGACGAGATCGTTCAGTAGTCGGGGTCGGGCGCGCTCGCCTGGTGCAGACAAGTCGCGCTGGGCCGAGCGTCAGGCCGTGACGAACGCGGCGTAGTGATCGCCCTTCGAGATGGGCGCCAGCCCAGCGACGATCTCGCTCCAGTGATCGCCGCCGTCGTCGCTGCACCACACTTCACCGGTGGCCGTCGCGGCGAAGATCGAGAACGAGTCGCCCCAATCCTCGAGGCACATCGCCTCGAACGCGGGCCGCAGACGATCGGGTAGCCCCGCCCGCAAGATCTGCCACGTGCGGCCGCCGTCGGTGCTCTTGGAGATGCGCGAGCCGGCGAAGTGGCTCTTGCCCCAGGAGCCGGGACCCTTTTCGGCCGAAGCGATGAACATGAGATCCGGGCGGCGTGGGTGGAGCACCAGAAGATCGGGATAGCCGCCGATCTCATGCTGCAGGTCGGTCCACTGCTCCCAGCTGGCGCCGCCATCGCTGCTCACGTACATGCCGATGCCGGTCGTGATGTAGATGCGATCGGGATTGAGCGGATTGATCACGGTGCGATGAACGTCGTCGTCCATGCCCGGAATCACGCGAAACGTCTTGCCGGCGTCGGTGCTCTTGAGAAGCCCACCCTGCTCGATACCGATGAATAGCGTGCCGGCATCGTGCGGATGAAAATTGATGTGCTTGGTGTGCGCGACGTTGGGCGGCGCCGGGAAGCTCCATCGCGACGTGTCGACCGAGCGCAGCGCGGCGAGCTCGCTCCAGCTTCGACCGAGGTCGTCGCTGTAGAAGAGATGCGCGGGCTCGGTCCCGGCGAAGACGCGCGCACCGGCGCCGAGCCGGGCGCAGGCGAGGCTATACACGTTGTGCTCGGTCAAACCCTTGTCCCGGCTTTCCCAGGTCCGGCCGTCATCGTCGCTCGCGAACAGCGAGCCGTGTTTCATCCCGGCGAAGATCGTGCCGCTCTCGGGCTCGATCAGGACCGCGTGCACGTGCTTGTCGGTCAAGGCGCGATCGGTGACGTGCCACCCCCGGCCCGAGGCATCCCGCTCGATGCGCACCACCCCGTCGATCGTCCCGACCAGGACCTGTCTTGAGGGCGCGGCAGCGCGATACATCGTGGGTCCGCCATGCGAGAGGGTGATTGCCATGAGGGCCTCCTTGGGTGCGGTTGACGAAGACAGTGCGCCGCGGGCCTTCACCTGTCAAGACCGGCAGGATAGAATCCGCGCACCGCACGGAAACAGGAAGGAGAGCTCATGAGGCACGGATTACGGATCCTCGTGGCGGCGGCCCTCCTGGCGCTGCTCTGGCCGGGCGCAGTCGGCGCCGAGCCCACCGGAACGGTCACGTGGGGCGTCCACGTTACGCTGGCCACCCGCTGGCTCGACACCGCGGAGACCGACGCCGAGATCACGCCCTTCATGGTCATGTACGCGCTGCACGACGCGCTCGTGAAGCCGATGCCGAGCGGACTCAACACGCCCTCGCTCGCCGAGTCGTGGAGCATGTCGAAGGACGGGCGCGTCTGGGAATTCGTGCTGCGCAAGGGACCGCGGTTCCACAACGGCGACCCCGTCACCGCGGACGACGTGAAGTTCTCGTTCGAGCGCTATCGTGGCGCGGCGGCGCCGCTCTTCAAGGCGCGGGTCCGCGAGGTGCAGGTGGTCGACCCGGGCCGGGTTCGCTTCCATCTGACCGAGCCGTGGCCGGACTTCATGACCTTCTACGGCACGAGCGCGTCCGGCGCGGCGTGGATCGTACCCAAGAAATACATCGAGAAAGTCGGCGAGGATGGATTCCGCCGGGCGCCCATCGGTGCCGGCCCGTACAAGTTCGTCAGCTTTCAGCCTGGAATCGAGCTGGTGCTGGAGGCCTTCGACGGCTACTGGCGTAAGACGCCGAGCATCAAGCGCGTCGTGATGCGCAGCCTTCCCGAGGAGTCCACGCGCGCGGCCGCGCTCAAGCGGGGCGAGGTAGACGGCGCGTATTTCTTCAACGGTCCAATCGCCGAGGACATCCGGCGTACTCCGGGCCTCACGCTCACCGGCATCCGGACCAACGGGCTCTTCTTCCTGAACTTCCCCGAGCAATGGACTCAGGGCTCGCCGTGGGCCGACGTCAGGGTGCGGCGCGCCGCCAGCCTCGCGATCGACCGCGAGGCGATCAATGCGGCCGAGTCGCTCGGATTCTCGGCGGCCACGGGCGGCGTCGTCCCGCGCCACCAGGAGTTCGCCCTCGCCATTCCGCCCGACGCGTACGATCCCAAGCAGGCGAAGGCGTTACTCGCGGAGGCCGGCTATCCCAACGGCTTCGACGCGGGCGAGTTCACGCCGTACCCGCCCTACAACGGCATGGGCGAGGCGATCGCGAACTACTTCACGGCCGTCGGTATCAAGGTGCGCGTCCGCATCATGGAGCGCGCGGCGTTTCTATCGGCCTGGCGCGACAAGAAGCTCAAGAACGTTTTCGTCGATGCGACCGGCGCAGCCGGCAACGCGTCGACGCGGATCGAACCGTACGCGACGGGCAAGGGCGTCAATGCCTACGGCACGTACCCCGAGATCGAGAGCCTGTTCCAGCGGCAGATCCAGGAGATGGACCGGAAGAAGCGCGAGGACATGCTGTTCCAGATCCAGCGCCTCATCGCCGAGCGCGTGATGTTCGTGCCGATCTGGGAGAACGGCTTCATTCGGGCGTACGGGCCGCGTCTGGAGGAGCCGGGGCTCACGTTGCTCCCGGCGTTTCCGTACTCCGGCCCGCTCGAGGATGTCCGGCTGAAACGAGGGTCTTGACTCGGGGCCGGTAGGCGCTATAAGGGGTCCATGGCGGTAGGGTCGTCGCGTTCCGTGGTGCGATCCGCACCCAAAGGGCTGGGCCTCGCGGTCATGGCCTGCCTGCTATTGGTGGGCTGCGGAAAGCATTACTGGGGCAAGCCCAGCGCCGGCCCCGCCGACTTTCAGCGCGAAAGCGCCGAATGCGCCCGCGAGAACGCAGTGCAGACGAGCGCGAACAAAGACTACGGGATTGTTATCGCCGATCTGTACAAGGCTTGCCTGAAGGCCCGCGGGTGGCAACGGGCCCAGCAGTTCGAGCCCCCGCCGGCCGGGTGGTTCCGCGGGATCGAGGAGGATGGGCTGATGCGCCTCGAGGCGCCGCCGCCGGTGTCTCGACCCGCGCCGCAACCCGTGCAGCAGCAGCCTGCCGCGCCCCAGCCGGCAGCACCACCGCCGCCCCCGCCCGGGACGCCGCCACCGGCCCCGGTGCCACAGCAACCCGCGCCGCCGCCGCCGCGCTCCTGACGGCCCAGCACCGCCTCGATCCTCAGGCGGGTGACTGGCCCCGGTCGTAGACGATGCGCCCGCCGACGATCGTCAGCTCGGCGCGGATGTCGCGGATTCGGATCTCGGCACACGTCATCGGATCGTCCGAGAGCACGACCAGGTCGGCGAGCTTGCCGGGCTCGATCGAGCCCTTCTCTCCCTCCTCGAAGGTGACGTAGGCGCCTTCGAGAGTCGCGGCGCGCAGCGCATCGGCGCGCGAAAGACGCTGAGCCGGCGCGATGACCCGATCGCTCGTGCGGCTGACCCTCGCGACGGCTTGCCAGATCGGCCAGAACAGCGAAGGCGGCACGTTGTCGGTGGCCAGCGCCACGTGCACGCCGGCCTCTTTGAGGCGCCGCAACGGCACGATCGTGTCTTCGGCGCTCGGCCCGAGCTGGCGACGAAACGCCTCAGCTTCCTTGTACAGATACCGATTGGTGTGCGTGGTCAGGACCACGCCGAGATCGCGAATTCGTCCGATCTCGTCGCCGGTCAAGATGCCGATGTGCTCGATGACCCAGCGGCGGTCGCGGATCGGCTCCGTGCGATTCACTTCCTCGTAGAAGTCGAGCAGGCCCGTCCCCATGCTGAGAACGCGAATGTCCTGTCGCGCTGCCGTCAGTAGAATCGCCCGCAGCTGCTCGCGCGGCAACGCCGCGTCGTACGAGAACCCTGCCCAGCCCGTGTACGGCATCGCGCGGGCACGGACCGCGCCGTCCGCCGACGGATTCGTCTCCGCGACGAGGCCCGCGAGCCGATGGAACGCGTCGCCGCGGCCGCGCCCGGCGATTCGCGGACGCCGCGCGGCCAGCCGCTCCTCGAACGCCTGGGGGGGCGCGGCGCCCCATGACGGGCTCAGAGTGAGATGCGCGCGCACGGTTAGCTCGCGGCGCGCGGCGGCCTCGTCGTAGACCCGCAGCACTTCGTCGGCGACGCCGTGGCCCTCGACGACGCTGGTCGTCCCGATTCCGTTGTAGATCCTCATCGACTCGCGTAGCCCGCGCACGCGGTCCTCGTGCGTGAAGCGGGGCGCCACGGCCATCAGAGAGAGCTCCACGACCGGGATGTACGTCTGCTCGATGAAGATCCCGGTCGGCTCGCCGGCCGAATCGCGCTCGATTATGATCCCGTCCCACGGCGGCACGGTTTCGCGCGTGACGCCTGCGAGCCGGAGCGCCTCGCTGTTGGCGATCGACACGAGCGGCAGCGTGTGGCGCCAGTAGCCCCAGATCGAGCGGACATAGACAGGGTTCCTGGGCGCGACCCGGTCCAGGTCGTGGCGCGTGGGGTAGCGTTTCTCGCGCAGGTTCGCCGGCACGTCGACGTAGTACGGCGGGTCGCCGATCGGCATCGTCATGATCCAGTCGCCGGGCGCGGCGGCCTTCACGAGGACCTCGATCCGCTGCAGCACGTCGTCGATCGAGCGCGCTCCGGCCAGCGACGGATAGAGCGATTTCAGCCCTTCGCGGTCCATGTGGGCGTGGGCGTCGACGAGCCCCGGGATCACGGCGCGCCCGTGGAGGTCGATCACGCGGGTGTCGGCTCCGGCAAGGCGGCGCACGTCGGCGCTGGCGCCCACCGCGGCGATGCGATCGCCGGCGAGGGCGACCGCCTCCCCGACGCGGAGGGCCGAATCGAGCGTAATTACGCGTCCGCCAAGGAGAATCAGGTCGGGTCTGGTCATGAGTAATAGGGCGGGTTCACGGGCACCCCCATGCTACAACTTGAAAAGGTGATCGATTTTCACACCTTTTCCATCACCGCGCGCGACCGTGAGACCGGCGCGTTCGGCGTCGCCGTCGCCACCGCGCGGCCCAACGTCGGTAGCCTCGTTCCGTGGGTTTCGCCCCGCGGCGCCATCGCGACGCAGGCTCGGGTCAACACCGATCTCGGTCGGCAAGGTCTCGCGCTCATGGCCCAGGGCGTGCCAATCGACGTCGCCCTGAGCGCGCTCCTGCGCAAGGACGGTGACCGCGAGCTCCGGCAGGTGCACGGCCTCGACGGCGAGCGCGCATTCTGCCACACCGGCTCGAGCTGCGTGGCGTGGTGTGGTCACGAGCAAGCGGACGAGTTCACGATCGCCGGCAACATGCTGACGGGGCCGGACGTCGTCGACGAGATGGCCCGCGCGTTCCGCGCGAGCGATGTCGACCGCCGCGATCTTTCCGAGCGCTTGCTCATCGCGCTCGAGGCGGGACAGGCGGCGGGCGGTGACAAGCGCGGCAAGCAGTCGGCGGCGCTGCTGGTGGCGGCGATCCGCGAGCCGCGGATGTACCACAACCTGCGCGTGGACGACCACACCGATCCGGTGGCCGAGCTTCGCCGCGTCTGGGCGGTCGTCGTCGCGCATACCAAGCAGATCGAGGCCGAGTATGGCCCCACGGCGCTCCGGCTCTTCGGCCGGGTGAAGTATTGAGACGCGAACATGAGGCGAGGAGGGTCGCGATGAAGCTTCGAACGCTTCCGTGGCTCACGGGACTGGTCGTACTCGCGGCCGGCTCCGAGGTCGAGGCGAAAACGTATCGGTGGGTGAACGAGCAGGGCATCGTCACCTACTCGGATCAACCGCCCCAGGTCAGGCCGGCCGAGGGTGAACGCGAGGCGCTGATCAGTGAGGCGCTCGAGATCTCCGGGACCAAGAAGGCGCTGGAGACGATCCCGGATCACATCCGAGCTCAGCTTGACGCTCGTCAGACACCGCTCAAGCCCGAGGAGAAGTCGCGCGTCGTCAAGATTCTGGGCGATGCGTTCCGCCCCGACGTACTGTACGGCGCCGTGCGCGCGGCGTTCCGAGGCAACTACGAGCCGCAGCGGATGAGCATCGTGATCGGCCAGCTTCGCACGCCGCTGTTCCGGAAGGTCGCCGCCCTCGAGGTTGCCGCCAGCGAGCCCGGCGCCAAGCAGGATCTCGAGCGATTCGCCCTCGGGCTGCAAGGCGACATTCCGCGCCCGGCGCGCGTCGCCCTCGTTCAGCGGCACGAAGCATCGATGCGGAGCGCCGAGCTACAGATCGAGATGGGCGTCGTGGCGTTCCGAGCGGTGAGCCGCTCGCTCGAGCCGCTCTTGCCGTCCGAGAAACGCCCGACCTCGCGGGAGACCGATTCGGCGGAGCGATCCCTTCGCGCGCAACAGGATAACCTCGTCCGGGCCGCGCTCGTGCGCTGGCTCTACACGTTTCGCTCGCTGACCGACGAAGAGCTCAACGAATACGTGTCGTTCAGCGAGACGGACGCCGGGCGGTGGTTCGTGGCCACGCAGCGGAAGGGGCTGCTCGACGCGATGCGAACGGCAATGGACGCGGCGGCCCGGCAAATGGCCGCCGCGTTTCCTGCAAAGCGCTAGCGCGCCGGCCGTCGCTCCTCGAGGAGCTTCAGGAAGCGCGGGTCCTTCTTGAGGTTCACCAGGGACGGATCGAGGCTCAGGTAGTCGATCTTGTCGTAACCGAGGTCCAGCGCCTTGGTGAGCCACGTGAGCGCCTGCTCGGTGTCGCCCAGCCGCGCGTAGACGCGGGCGGCGTTGTATGCGGCCTGCGGATCCTGGGGCTTGGCCTCGGCGCCTTGCACGGCCGTGGCCGTCTGGTCCGTGCGCTCCTTCGTGATCGTCTTGTTCTTCAGCACACTCTCGAGGTTCGCCTTCGCCGTGGAGTTGGCGGGGTCCCGTTGGACCAGATCCTCGAGCTCACGGATGGCGTCGTCGTAGAGTCCCTGCTTGCTGTAGAGATTCGCGAGGTTGTTGCGGACGAGCGCATTCGCCGGCTCGAGCTCGAGCGCCTTGCGATACGCGGCGACCGCCTCGTCGGTCCGGCCCTGCTTGTCGTACGCGTAGCCGAGGTTCGACTGGATGACGGCCGACTTGGGCGCCGCCTCAGCGGCCTTCTGCAGCTCGGCCGCGGCTTCGTCGAACTTCCCTTCCTTCAGGAGCGCGGCGCCCCGAGCGTTCTGTTGCGCCGCCGCATCCGCGCGCTTCTGGTCGGAGTTCTTGTCCTGCCCCTCGGCCACTCCGCCCAGGAGCGCGCAGAGCGCGACCGCTACGAGCGTCCGCTTGGTCACTGGATTCGCTCACGCCAGGAGCGGACCTGCTTCAAGAACCCCGGCGCAGGGATCGGATTGTTCGGGAGCTGCTGGTTCGTCGTCGCGGTGAGCGCCGACGCCGTGGCGTTGCCCGAGCCTGGAGGCGGCGTCACGATGATGACCGGCATTGACGCGATACCCGAGCCGATCGTCGTGGACCGCGTGACCGTCGCATCGGTCGAGCTGAGGGCGGTGCCGGTGGAGAAGTTGATCGCCGCGTAACCGGTCTGCATCTGGACCGCGTAGAGCTTCGCCGTGCCGCCGCCGCTCGTACAGGTCACGGTCGTGGTCGGCGTGAAACCCGAGAACAACACGTCCATGTTGAACACGTTGGCCGCGGCGAAGACTTTCTCGTTGGTGCCCATCTGGAAGAACCAGCCGCCGGCGGCGGTCCCGTTGGTGCTCGTCACGTTGGCGAGATTGCTCTCGGTCAGCGTGGAGCCGTTCGTCATGTTGGTGTCGTCCTTGATGCCGTAGAACCGGTTCGAGGACGTGTTGTTCGGATGGTTACGATCGCCCGTCCCGACGTAGAGCCAGAGGTTCATCTGGCTGTCGAACGCCAGCGTGGGCGCGCCGTAGATACCTTGCGCCGGATAGTACTCGCCGGCCACCGGCGGGTTGGCCTGTGAGGAGGCAGCAGCGAAGAGCCGCTTGCCGGTCCAGAGGCTCGTGTCGTTCGCCGACACGTCGAACTTCCACACCTGGCCGCCGACGTCGCCGATGTACACCCGGTCGACATATCCGTTGTTGTTGAGGTCCACCGCCGTCGGGTTGGCCGCGATGCTGAAGTTCATGTACGCGTGGTCATTACCGCCGGTGTTGTAGTACTCGAACAGCTTCGAGCCGTTCGACAGGTCGACGGCGAAGAAGGCCTTCCCGGTCGCGTTGTTCTGCGCGGTGTCGTATCCGCCGCCGACGAACATCACGAACTTGTCGGCGCCACCGATGTTCACCTTGCCGATCGCGGGCTCGGACCACGTCTCGCCCATCTTCGTGTCGGTGAAGGCCCACAGGAATGACGGGTTGGTCGTGTCGGTGATGTCGAGCGCATAGTACGACTTGCCGCCCCGGCGAAGGCCGAAGACGACGATCGTCTTCCAGACGCCGCTGATCTTGACGTCTGCGGCGATCGGGCTCGCGTCCACGTAGAACAAGTGGTCGCCCGACGTCGAGTTCAGATTCTTCAAGTTGTCGAGCAGCTCGGGCGGAATGAAGGCCCAGAGCTCGGTGCCGTCGCTCTCGCGGAACGCGTGGATCATGCCGTCGTTGGCGCCGGCGAGCAGGATCTTGGTCCGGTTGGCCTGGGCGGTCTTGAACGTCTGATAGCTCGAGTCGTTCAGCGCCAGGACCGGCGGAGTGATGAGAACGGGCGTGGCATGGAAGATGTCACCGAGCTTCCACGAACGGTCTTCTGTGGTGTTGCCGTCCTTGTCCTCATCGAGCACGTCGACGCCGCGCAGGAAGTCGATGACGTGGTCTCGCTCCGTGCTGCTGGTGACCCCGAGCAGCGCCTGCGTGATGGCGCTGTTGCTCTTGTCGAACGAGGTCAGACTGCCGGTGCTCACCGTGGAGCTGCCGGAGGTGGTATTCGTCAAGCTCGCCACGGTCTTGATCGTCCGGCTCGAGGACGCGATCCCGCTGAGGACCTGACCGGCCTCCCACACGAGGGCCGAGCTCAGCGGAATGCCGTTGGCGTCGATCGGGACCAGGCCGTTGGAGTCACGCTGATAGGCCTTGAGATAGCCCTTCCAGAATGGCCGCGACGGGTCGGACTGGAACGCGGCCAGGTAGGCCTTGGTGCTGCCGGTGGTGCTGGTCGTCGGAACGACCGGCGTGGCGAAGGTGAACGTGGCCGCGACGATACGCCGGATCGCGTCCTGCAGCGCCGACTCGAGCTCGGCCTGGTTGTTCGCGGTGTAGAACTGACCGCCGCCGTTCGTGGCCGCCGTCTGGAGCACGTCGTTGGCCGCCTGGTCGCCCGCCAGGTCGAAGCCGACGGTGTGCACGATGACGTTCTGCGTGCCGGTGAACGTGGTCGAGTGGTCTTGCGAGAAGCGGTTGGTCGCCTCGGTCCTGACGTCGACGCTGCCGTTCTGCAGACCGTCGGAGACCAGGATGATGAAGCTCGGCTGGCACTCGAGCTGGATCGGGCTCGTGTAGGTGTTGCCGTTGGCCAGCGTGGCGCCCTTGTAGTATCGGCCGCCGTCCCGGAGGAACTCACCGAGCGGCGTGAACCCGCTGGGCGAGATCGCATCGATGGCGGTCTTCATCGCGTTGGCGTTGGTGCCCATCTGCGCGACCATCGAGCCACCGCCCGAACCCTGGGTGCCATTGCCCCAGAACTTCATGAAGCCGAAGCGCACCCCGGTCACGGTGTCGACCACGTTCTTCAGCACGTTCTTGGCAATGTCGATCTTCTTCTCCGTACAGTTGCCGTTCGCGCAGAAGCCGATCTGATAGTTCAGATAGTTCCCAACGAAGAGATCGACGTTGGAGCCGCTGATCTTACCGGACCAGTAGCCGACCGTATTCAGCGCCGTCTGGGCGGACGCCTTGGCCACGTCGGCGACGGTATCCGCGTACTTCGTGTACGTGTTGCTGGAGCCGCTCTTGTACACGACGGGGCTCGAGCACGCCGAGTTCTTGGAACTCCCGCAGCGATTGATCACGTTGTAGGTCGTCGCGGGCACGTACGGCTCCGACAGAATCTCGTCGTCCATACTGCCCGAGTTGTCCAGGAGGACCAGGACGTTCGGCTGAATGTTCGCGCCGAAGATGTCGCTGTCGTCGGCGAAGACCGCCGGGTGAATCTGCAGCGACAGGAACGTCCCGATGAGAACCAGGGCAATGAGGCGCTTCATAGCGTTCATGGTCAATGACCTCACTGGGCAACGGGCCCGTAGGAAACCTGGGCGTCAATCGTGCGCGAGGCGCTGCGGGGGCCAGTCCCCGCTCCGGTGACCGCGTAGTTGTAGAAGACGAAGCCGCCGGGGTTGTAGCCGGTGCCCGCGCCGATGGAGTAGCCGGCTCTCTGCGTCGTGTTCAAAAAGCAATTCGCGTCGGCGCCAGTGCCGGCCGCGACGGAATAGGCAAACCCGGTGCTGCCGAGCGACGTCGAGGATGTCACGCACGTCGGACCGCCCGGCACGACCGTGTCGATCCCTACGTTGATGCCGGCATCGGCGGCGAAGAAGCTGCCTTCGGCCCACATCGACCCGTACGCGATGTCGCCTTCCGTGCTCGACATCCGGACCAGGAAGATGCCCGACACCAGCATGAGCATCATGATGAAGATCGCCATCACGGACGCGATGCCGCGCTCGTCGGTGCAGTGACGCCAGAGTCCACGCATGTCAGGAGCCTCCATCAGGGATTCCGGAGCCTCACGTCCGAGGTGAGGGTGTACGTCTGGGTCTGCCCCTGCGCCGTCTCGCGAGCCGTCACCATGATGACGACGCGCCGGACGATCGAGCGCTGCGCGACGCTGGCGAAGCTCGGCGCCGCGCCCAGCCCTTGCGCATCGAGATTGAAGGGGCCGGTCGGCGGATTCGGCACCGGATTGTTGGCCGAATCGAAGTAGGCGAAGGTGAGCGCGGTGACGCTCTCGGCCATCACGGTTCCGTTGGCGCAGTTGTACGCCGCGGCGTTGCCGATCGTGCCCTGGATGCGCTTGAGCCCCTGGCTGTCGAGGCAGAAGGTGTAGGCGCTGCTGGCGCCGGTGTTGTCAAGGTCGCCGGCGACCGAGAACGCAGACTCCGTCGCGATCTGGATCGGATTCGACAGATCGTTGGCGGTGTTGTTGTCGATGTTCTCCGGGAAGTAGCCGGTCATGCGGATTTGCCGGGCCATCCGGTCCATCGCCACGCGGGCGTTCTGCTGCACGTCGAGCTTCCGCTCACTCACCTGATAGGCGTTGCGGCTCGGGTCGAAGACCTGGAAGATGCCGACCAGGATGAGCAGGAAGATGCTCATGGCGACCATGAGCTCGACCAGCGTGAAACCGTCCTGTCCGCGGAACGGAGCGGGGCGCATTAGAACATCCTCACGATGACCGTGCTCAGGGTGACGCTCCCGGGAAGGCCGGGCACCGTGACGACGACCGTGACCGTCCGCAGGGTCGCGCTGGTATTTGCGACGGTCACGACCGCCCGACCGCCGAAGGGCTGCATGGTTCCCCACGCGGTGGTCTCGGCGCTCGTGAACGTGAACCCGTTGCCCGGGCCGGCCAGCGCGTAGCGCCAGCGGCGAGCGATCGCCGCCTCGGTCCCGCTCAATCCGGCGATGACGCCAGTGTTGCTCGCGGTGTCGACGCCGTTGAGGTTGCTGATATTGGCGAACGGCACGTCGCCGACATCTTCGAGGATGTGGCGAGCGCCGGACACGGCCACCGTCATGCGGCCAGCGTCGGTGATCTGCTTATATCCCGCGGGGAACATGCTGGCCATGGTGATCAGCGCGACGATCAGGATCATCGAGGCGACCAGAACTTCGACGAGCGTGAACCCGCGGTGGTTGCCGAGGGCCCGCGCAATCTTCGTGGACGTGTTCATCACGGTCCTCATGGGCAGGTGGCTCCCTGAGCGATAACTCTGATTCGACCCGACGGGCTCACACATACGTCGAGCGTCCCGGTGGCCGTCGAGTTCTGAACGCGGAGCCGGCCCGCAGCGGTCGCCGCTCCGAGCGAGTTGAAGGTGATCGCCGGGCCGAGCGTGATGCTGGAGCGGTTCTCGAGCGTCCGCCAGCCGTTGGTATCGGTGCCCGCGCCCGTATAGATACCGCCGCCGCACGGCACCGAGGTCCCGGAGCAGAAGCGCATCCGGTTGTTGGGAGTCGTCTGCGTCTCGACGCTGAACGACGTGCCGCGCATGACGGCGAGCTGCCGCGCCTGGTTCAGCGACACCACGAGGGTGCGCGCCGCGCCGTCGGTCTCCTGCGCTCGCGAGTAGCTCAGGTAGAGCGGGAAGCCGATGGCGGAGAGAACCGAGATCACGGCGACGAGCAAGACCAGCTCGACGAGCGTGATGCCGGCCGAACCCAGCCGGAAACGACTCCCGAACGACGCGGACTTTTTGGTCATGTTCGACTCACTTTTGAGCGCATGGGTCATCGCAGCAATGTCCATCCGAGGACGGGTGAAGCAATGGGGATGCCACGGCCTCTTAGTCGCTGAAACGCGGACTTAGGCGGCGACTCGCGAAGGCAGTGACAAATTGCTAAGCGCGACCTGACAAAGAACGGCCATTCCACAAATTCGCCAAAGATTCCGGAATAGTAGGAGACATCGCGCGAATCGCTCGGACCGGCGTGACATGGCGCGCGGACGCCCTCCTTATACGGGCCCGCACAGAGGCATTGGATCGCGGATGTATACTAGGCGCGCTTCGGAGAGGTGGCCGAGTCGGCCGAAGGCAGCCGCCTGCTAAGCGGTTACAGGGTTAAAAGCTCTGTCCCGGGTTCGAATCCCGGCCTCTCCGCCAACACACAACGGTCGCAGAGCTGAAAACAGCGCGGGCGCCGAAGTGACTCGGCGCCCGCGTCTGCGTCGACCCGTTCTTTGTAGCGCGACTACTTCTTCTGGAGCGTGATACCCGCGGCCTTCGCCGCCTCATCGTACTTCGCCTCGGACTCGGCGTGCTTACCCGATTTGTGCAGCGAGTCGGCCTGCGCCGCGATCTGACGGGCACTAGCCGCGCCTGGATCGAAGCGGTTCCCGACAGCCTTGTCGATCTGCGCCTGTAGCAGTGGGCACTGGCCTGCCAGCGCCGGAGCCGCGACCGCAGCGACCAGGACGAGGGCGGTGACTAGACTCTTCATCTCTCTCCTCCTTCAAGGGGGTCTCTGGGACGGGACAGTTGCGGGGGATGATCGTGGCGTTCGGGCGCCATGTCAAGACGCGAGTGCGTCATGGCGCCGCGATGCGTCGACCGGGACGAGCCCGCTCGCACCGGGGCGCAGCGTAGTGTATCGTACTGCCCGTTGCGCCCTTAGCTCAGGTGGACAGAGCGTCGGACTACGAATCCGAAGGCCAGAGGTTCGAATCCTCTAGGGCGCACCACCTTCTCAACGCACCACCTTTGCAAAGGGGGGCCTAGTGACCTTCAAGCGCTTCGTGTGCATCCTGCTGCTGGTGACGCTGACCGCCGTCCTGGTGCGGCCGGCCCGCGCCGAGGCGATGGATCCGCAGCTCATCATGATCATGGTCGGCGTGGGGATCGCCGTGGTCGCGCTGGTCGCGATCCTGATCATTGCGAATGCATCGGAGGGCCGCCGCCGGAGCAGCGCCGAGCTGACGACAGAAGCGCTCGAGGAGCTGGAACGCCGCGCGAAGACCATGCTGGCAGGTCCTGCCTTGATCATCGTGCAGACGCCGGCGGTCGACAGCCCCTGAGATCCTGAGCCGTTGGACGGCGAAGCATTCATGCGGGCGGCGCTCGCCGAGGCGCGCGCCGGCCTCGCGGCGGGCGAGGTGCCCGTAGGCGCCGTCGTCGTCGTCGAGGATGCAATCGTCGCGCAGGCGCACAACGCGCCGATCGCCCTCAGCGACCCCACCGCCCACGCCGAGATCCTGGCGCTGCGCGAGGCCGCCCGGAAGGCGAACAACTACCGGCTGCCGCAGGCCACGCTCTACGTCACGCTCGAGCCGTGCGTGATGTGCTGCGGTGCGATCGTCCAGGCTCGACTCGCCCGCGTCGTCTACGGCGCTGCGGATCCGAAAGCCGGCGCGGTCGAGTCGCGGTATCGACTACTCGACGACGCCCGCGCGAACCACCGCGTGGACGCGCTGGGCGGCGTGCTCGCGGCCGAGTGCGGCGCCGTCCTGAAGCAGTTCTTCGAGGCCAAGCGGAGCTAGTCCGCTAGAGCTGCGTCACCGCCGGGATCACCTTCGACCCCATCAGCTCGATCGAGCGCATCGTGGTCGGATGGTCCATGCGCGACTCCTGGGCCTCGAGCAGCAGGTGGCCCACGCCGAGCTCGCGCTGCACGCGCGCGAATCGATCGATCACTTCGTCGGGAGTGCCGGCCACGATGAACTGTCCGTCGAGCAACTCCTCGTAGCTCATCGACGACAGCGAGCGCGGCCGCGCGCGCAGCGCGAACTGAGACCCCGCGCGCGAGCGCATCCCGACCGGAGCGAACCACTCGACCGGCGCGCGCAGGGTCGGCCCCATGCGCCAGACGAAGTGGCGGCCGGCCTCGAGCGCCTTGGCCTTCGTCTCGGCCGTCACCGCGCAGATCAGAAAGCCGAGGTTGTCGGGCGTGACGGTCCGCCCGACCTCGGCGGCGCCCTGCCGGTAGAACTCGAAGAGCTCACGCGCGATCTCGAACGGCACCAGGAACGGCACGTAGGTGTAGCCGCGCCGGCCCGCCCATACCGCGGTTTCCGGGCTCGCGGTACCGGGAATCCAGATGGGCGGATGCGGCTTCTGGAGCGGCAGGCACCACGGGTTCACGTGACGGAAGTGATAGTGACGGCCTTCCCAGCGAAACGGCCCGGGCTCGGTCCAGCACTTCAGGATCAGATCGTGACACTCCTCGAAGCGCTCACGATTGTGCACGGGGTTCGAGTTGGACCACCACGTCTCGACGCCGACGCCGCGCACGAAGCCGGAGAGCACCCGTCCGCCCGAGATCAGGTCCGCCATCGCGAGCTGTTCGGCCATCCGCACCGGGTTGTCCTCGATCGGCAGGATGTTGCCGAGCAGCAGGATCTTCGCCCGCCGAGTCGTGCGGCCGAGCACCGCCGCCGTCATGTTCACGCCGACGTTCACGCAGGACGGCGTCGAGTGGTGCTCGTTGATCATGAGACCGGCGAAGCCCGCCTGGTCCGCGAACTCGTACTCGGTGAGATAGCGCTGGTAGTTCGCGGCGGCCTTCTCGCGATCGAAGAAGCGATTCGGGAACTCGAGCCGGAGCGACGGATACTTGTCGCCCTCTTCGTCCGGGTACTCGTGATGCGGCATCTCGCTGAAGTAGTAGAGCTTCATCGCCGCGAATCTCCTCGGAGAAAGTCGAGCACCAGTCGGGCGAAGGCATCGGGCTGCTCGATCGGCGGCAGATGGCCGCACCGCTCGAGCACCGTGAGGGTCGCGTTCGGCAGGCTCCGGCGGTACTGCTCGCCGCACTCGACCGGCACCACGCGATCCTCACGGCCCCAGACGATCAGGGTCGGATTCGCGACGCGCGGCAGGAAGCGCGCCAGCCGCGGATTGTGCATGTAGGGTTTCCAGGTGAGCCGCGCGGCCATCTCGCGATTGCGCGTCGCGATCTCGATTTCCATGGGTGACGGCGTCTGCCCGTAGAGTTCCTGCCATTCGGGGACCGTCTTGGCGTCATAGACGGTCATCGTAAGCAGCTGAGCGGGAGAGTAATAGAACACGTCGAGGATCTCGCCGACCTCCGGCTTGAGACCGACCGGCGCGACCAGGACGAGCCGGTCGAACGACGCCGGGCTCATCGCGGCCATCTCGGCCGCGGTCCAGCCGCCGATCGAATGACCGAGCAGGTGCGGCCGGCCCAGCTTCGCCGCTTCGATGAACCACAAATGAAACCTGGCGAGATCGTCGATGCCCTCCATCCAGTCGGCGTCGTCCGAGCGACCGAAGCCGGGATGGGTGGGTGCCCAGACGGTGAAGCGCTCAGAAACCTGGTCGAGCCAGCGCGTCCAGCCGCGATTGCCGCCGGCGCCGTGGAGCACCAGCAACGGATCGCCCTGGCCGCCGACCCAGGTGTGTACGCGGATACCGCCGACCGAGATCGTCTCCTCACGGGGTCGCATGCGCCGTATTATGCTCCAGCCGTAGTGCGCGCCGCAGGCCGTTGCGGGCAGGTCCCGCCGGCCGGGGCGCGCCGGGCCAAATATGCCAACGACACCGATCGCCGTTCAGCTCGGAGAGTTCGCCGCGCGGCTCCGCTTCGAGGACTTGCCGGCGGCCGTCGTCGACAAGGCGAAGGCGCTCGTGAACCATGCCGTCACGGTCGGGCTGGTGGGCGCGGGGCACGCGCGCTCGGCTGCGGCGCGCCGCGCCGTCCTCGAGCACGAGCGGCTCGGACCGCGGCGGATCGGCGCCGGCCAGGGCGCGACGGTGTGGATCGACGGCGTGCGGGTGACCCGCGCGGGCGCCGCGTTCGCCAACGGCGTGGCGGTCGCGGTCAACAATCAGTGCGACTCGTATCACATGCTCACGCATCCCGGAGTCCTCATCGTGCCGGCGGGCCTTGCCACCGCCGAGGGCGAGGGCAGGTCGGGCCGCGAGCTTCTGGCCGCGCTGGTCGCCGGCTACGAGGTGCAATGCCGGTGCGCGCGCGATTTCATTCCGTCGACGCCGGCGCACGGCTTCCGCGCGAGCCCGGTCTACGGGATCCTCGGCTGCGCGGCGACGACCGCGAAGCTTCTCGGCCTCGACGCGCCCGGCGTCGGCAACGCGATCGCGCTGGCGGCGAGCTTTGCGGGAAGCTTGATCGAGGGCCAGCGCACCGGTGCACGCGACGCCGATTTCGCCGAGGCCCAGGCGGCGCGCAGCGGCATGTGGGCGGCGAGCCTCGCCGCGCAGGGCTTTCAGGGTGCGGCAACCGCGCTCGAGGGCGAGGGCGGCTTCTACAATGCGTTCACCGGCAGCCACACCGGCGATCTGTCGTACACGTTCACGGGGCCGCCGAAAGCCGATCTGGGTGAGATCGTCGCGGACCTCGGCCGCCGCTGGGAGGTTCTGGACGTCAAGTTCAAGATCTATCCGACCCCCGGCTTCAATCAGCCGGTGGTCTGGCTCGCGAGCGAGATGGTCGCCAAGCACCCGCTCGTCCCCGAAGAGATCGAGCGCCTCACGCTCGAGATGAACTACCTCGAGACGCTGTATCCCTCACCGAGGTTTCCGCGCCCGCCTGCTCCCGACGGCAGCGGATTCGGCCGCACGGCCTACATGCTCGCGTACACCGTGATCGCCGGCGATTACCCCGTCCTGGAATCGAACGTCGAAGACCCGCGCGATGCCGGCGCCGCGATCGGGGCGGATCTCGCGGCCCGCGTCGCGGCGCTTCAGCGCAAGGTCGAGATCGTCGGCGCCGTGGGCCGCGAGTGCTTCGCGCCGCGCTTGACGATCACCATGAAGAACGGCCGGCGCGTCGTCGGCGAGTATCACGGGCGCGAGCTGATGTGGGATTTCGCCCGCGACGCCGAAGTGGTCCGGCGATTTGTGCCCGGCCTGCCGATCACGCCGAAGCGCTACGAAGGCTTCGTCGCTGCCGTCTCGGGGCTCGACAAGGCGTCCTCGATCGACGAGCTCGTCGGGCTCACCTTGCCCGACTAGGCCGCGGAGACGGCGGCCGACTCAGCCGTCGCGCGTCAGCGCAGCGCCTGGCGGAGCGAGGCCGCGACGTGCGAGGTGGCGCGATTGCCGGTGGCGATGAGCTTGCCCATCGGCATGAAGCCGTGGATCATCCCGCCGTAGTTGATGTAGTCCACCTGCACTCCGGCGTCCGTGAGCCGCGCCGCGTAGGCCGCGCCCTCGTCGCGCAGCGGGTCGAACCCCGCGGTGATCACGAGCGCGTTCGCCACGCCGGCCAGCGACTTGGCGCGCAGCGGCGAGGCGCGCCAGTCCGTCGCCTCGGCGGGCGACTTCAGATAGTGGTTGGTGAACCACCGCATCCCGTCGCGCGTGAGCATGTACCCATCGGCGAAATCGCCGTACGACTTGGACTCGGCGCCGACGTCGGTCACGGGGTAGGCGAGCACCTGGAGGGCGATGGCCGGTCCGCCGGCGTCGCGCGCCATGAGCGCCACGACCGCGGCAAGGTTGCCGCCGGCGCTGTCGCCGCCGACGGCGAGACGCGAGGGGTCGATCCCGAGCTCGGGGGCCTGCGCGACGACCCAGCGCGTCGCCGCCCACGCGTCGTCGATCGCCGCGGGGAACTTGTGCTCGGGCGCCAGCCGGTAGTCGACCGCGACGACGGCGATCCCGGCCTCGGCCGTGATCTGCCGGCACTGGACGTCGTGGGTGTCGAGGTCGCCGATGACCCAGCCGCCGCCGTGGTAGTAGACGAGCACCGGGAGCGCGGTGCTGGCCGCGACGCCTGCCGGCCGGTAGAGGCGCAGCGGGATCGGCCCGCCCGGGCCGTCCGCGCTCAGATTCTTGACCGGGCCGATCTCCGCCGGGGTCGGCGTCGAAGCCGGACGAGTCTCGCGAAACAGCTGTCGGGCTTCCTTGGGCGAGAGCGTGTTGTATGCGGGGCGGCCCGACTTGATGACCAGGTTGATCACTTCGAGGGCTTGCGGATCGAGAGGCATGACGCTCTCCTTCTGGAAGTCGCCTGCGGCGGAAAGATTAGAACACGTCGTCGCGCCGGCCGCTCTCGAAGTCGCGCGTGCGCTCGGCGAGGGCGGCGGCGTCGATCAGGCCCTTGTCGGTCAACAGCTGCTCGAACGCGTGCAGCCAGCGCTCGTAGTAGCTCGTCGACTCGCCCTCGCGTTCGGCGTGGGCGATCTCGGCGATCAGCTGAGCCTGGAACTCGCGCCACGCGAAGGACGCTTCGTGGCTCATCGCGACGGTCATGCCGAAGATGCGGCCCTGCCACGCCTCGTCGAAGACCAGCTCGCCGTTCTTTCTCGGCAGCGCGGCGGCGCCGGCCATGTCGGCGATCTCTCGGCTCGGGACGGGTTCCATGCCTGTCTCCAAATTAGCGGGCCGCAGCGGCCGGCGGCTTGACGACTGCCACACCGATCATCGCGTCGCGCGTGACGAGCTTGGCCAGCTCGGGCTCGCTCAGGCGTTCGGTCCCGGCGGGCCGCTCGGGCAGCACGAGATAGCGGAGCTCGGCGCTCGAGTCCCAGATGCGGATCTCGGTGTTCTCAGGCAGATCGACGCCGAACTCATGCAAGACCACGCGGGGCTCGCGGACCGCGCGCGAGCGGTACTCGAACGACTTGTACCAGACGGGCGGCAATCCGATGAGCGCGTGCGGATAGCACGAGCACAGCGTGCACACGACCAGGTTGTGCACGCCGGGCGCGTTCTCGACCACCTGAAGGTCGACGCCGCCAAAGCCGAGCTCCTCGATGGCGGCGGTTCCGTCGGCGAGCAGGCGCTGGCGGTACGCCGGATCGACCCAGGCGTGCGCCACGACCTTCGCGCCATTGTGCGGACCGATGTCCTCCTCGTAGGCGGCGACGATGCGGTCGATCGCCTCGCTGGCCACCAGCTTCTTCTCGACCAGCAGCGACTCGAGCGCGCGGACCCGGAGCGACAGCTGCGACTCCGGCTCGCGGTGGTGATGGCCGTGCTCGTGGTCGTGCGCGTCGTGGCTGCCGCTCATGTGGTGCTCCTCGCGGGAGTGGCGGGGTCCAGATACCGCTCCCACAGATCGATGTGGACGGGCGCGCGAGGCTCTGCCGAGGTGCCCCAGAGCACGTCGCCGTCGAAGCGGACGCTGTAGAGCGCGTGCGATTGCTCGCCCTGTCCGTGGGCGTTGGTGTCGGGAAAGATGAAGGTCCCGTGCACGCGAACGACGACACCCGGCTTGCCGCGCGCGTAGCGCGGGAGCCGCGTGTGCCCGACCGGCGCGTCGTGACGCGTCAGGATCCGGTCGCCGACGGCGAAGCGCGGCGCCGGCCCGGGCTGACGATACGGCGTCCGGTCCTTGGTGACCCGCATCATGCGCTCGGCGAGCTTCGCGTCCGAGTGCGGCGGGGCGGGATCCTTACCGGAGGTCAGCTGCGCCATCCGACGCTCGAGCTCCTCGCGCGTGATGATGCCCTTCTCCACCAGGAGCCGGATATTGCGGTCGAGCCAGCGCTCGTAATAGCTCGACTTGAGATACTCGACCGGCTCCATGCGTTCGATCGCGTGGCGGCTCTCATCGATGTTGAAGATGTGCTGCACGCTGCAGGCCCGCGTGATTCCGAGCACCCGTCCTTCCCATCGCGCATGGAAGACCGGCTCGTTCTCCTCGCGCCGAACGGGCCCGAAGCCGTGCATGCCGCCCATGTCGTGGATGCCGTTCATCTCAGGAGGCCTCGCGTCGCACTGTGCAATGCGGCCACGATCCTGTCAAGAAACCGCCCCGAGCAGCAAGCGGGTGAGCTCATCAGGCTGGCTCAGCATCGGATAGTGGCCGGTGTCGAGCTCGTGCCAGGCGCCCTTCAAGCGCTCCGCCGTCCGGCGCTGGTGCGCCTCCGGCGGATTCGCCGCGCGCCGGCAACGGATGACGGTCGTCGGCCAGGCTTGTGACCAGAAGCTCCCGAGCTCCACCGGCGCCTCGAGCGCCGCGATCGGATGCGGCGTGCAGCGAGCGCGCGCCCACGCGCGAAGCTCGGGCTCGAGATCGCCGAAGACGCGGGTCTCGAGATCGGCACGCGTCGGACCGGTCGTGATCGACGTGGTCTCGTTGGCCGAGACGCGCTTGACGATGTCGGCGACCTTCTCGCCCGTCATCAGGGCCAGCGCGTCGACGAACACGAGCCGGGCGATGCGCTCGCGGGCCAGCTCCGCCGCCTTGCAGACGACCATGCCACCGGAGCTCGTGCCAACGAGGACGACGTCGTGGAGGTCCTCGTAGAACATGAGCTGGGCGATCTCCTGAGCGTGCGTGGCCACGGTGATGTCGGGACGCACATGGTGATGACGCTCGGCGCAGCCGTCGAGGCTCGGCGCGTACACCTGATGCCCGGCCTTTCGCAGACGATCGACCACCGGCTTCCAGATCCAGCCGCCTTGATACGCTCCGTGAACCAGAACGAACGTCGCCATACCCCCCTCCTCAGGCCGCGCAAAGGACCCATCTGGGCCCTTTCCGCGGCCTGAGCGCCCAGATGCAAAGAGACTCGCCTGCGCGGCGACCCGCAGTGTACACGGTGGGGGGTCTCTGCGATACTCGGCGGGCGCGGAGGGCGATGGTCTTCGCGAGGCCGAAAGTCACCACGAAGAGGAGAGGCACATGAGGCTGACGGGAAAGGTCGCGCTCATCACCGGCGGTGCGAGCGGCATGGGACAGAGCGAATCCATCATCTTCGCGCGCGAGGGGGCGAAGGTCGTCGTTGCCGATTTGCTGGAGCTCGAGGGGCGTCAGGTCGTCGACAAGATCGCCGCGGCCGGCGGACAGGCGCGCTTCGTGAAGCTCGACGTGACGAACGAGACCGACTGGGAGAGCGCGGTCAAGACGGCCGTGAGCGCGTTCGGCAAGCTCGATCTGCTCGTGAACAACGCGGGAATCAGCGGCACGTTCGATCCGGACACCTTGAGCACGTCGGCCTGGGACACCTTGATGAACGTGAACGCCAAGGGCGTGTTCCTCGGCATGAAGCACGCGGTACCCGCGATGCGCGCCGCCGGCGGCGGCTCGATCGTGAACATCTCGTCGATCTCCGGCTTCGTCGGCCAGGACCGGATCCACATGGCCTACAACGCCTCGAAGGGCGCCGTACGGATCATGACCAAGTCGGGCGCCGTGCAGTTCGCGCCGTACGGCATCCGCGTGAACTCGGTCCATCCCGGCATCTTGCCGCCGATGCGCACCTCGAAGGCCTCCGCCGATCCGGCGTGGCGTGAGAAATCGCTTCGCGCCGTGCCGCTCAAGCGCGAGGGGCGGGTGGAAGAGGTCGCCCACGCCGTGCTGTTCCTGGCCTCGGACGAAGCGTCGTACATCACCGGGATCGAGCTTCCGGTCGACGGCGGCTACCTGGCGGTGTGACCCGCGGCGAGGAGCGAGGAGCGCGCGCGATGCCCGAGGCGGAGTTCGACCGAGCGAAAGCCAAGGCGTTCACCCAGCTCATGGTCCGCCACCTCGAGGGCGCCGCGATCTGCGTGATGCTCGAGATGGGCCGGCGCGTCGGCCTCTTCGAGACGATGGCGAAGATGGGCGCGGCAACGAGCGTCGAGATCGCCGACAAAGCCGGCCTGAACGAGCGCTACGTCCGCGAGTGGCTCGGCGCGATGGCCTGCGGCGGCATCGTCGAGTACGCGGCCGCCGAGCGCACGTTCAGGCTCCCGCGCGAGCACGCGTCCGGGCTCACCGGCTCGTCGACACGGAATCTCACGAGCATGGTCGAGATGTTCCCGCTGATGAATCGGGTCATCCCTGAGGTCGCGGCCGCGTTTCGCACGGGCGGCGGCGTGCCGTACAGCGCGTACCAGCCGGATTTCACCGGCCTCATGGACCGGCGGAGCCGCCCGCGGTTCGATGAGCTGTTGTTCAGCGCCTACCTCGCCAAGCCCGAGGGCATCATCCCGCGCCTGGAGGCCGGCATCAGGGTCGCCGACGTTGGATGCGGAACCGGACACTGCGTCACGCTGATGGCCCGGCGGTTTCCCCGCAGCACGTTCGTCGGCTACGACATCTCCGAGGACGGAATCGCCGAGGCGCGGGCCGGCGCCCGCGGGCTCGACAACGCGTCGTTCGCCGTACAGGACATCGCCAAGCTCGAGACGTCGACGCCGTTCGATCTGATCACCGCGTTCGACGCGATTCACGACCAGGCTGATCCGGCCGGCGTCCTGAGGAGGATTCGCGCGGCGCTCGCGCGCGGCGGCATGTTCCTGATGCTCGACGTCTTCGCCTCCAGCGAGCTCGGCGACAACATCGGCGCGCCGATGGCGCCGTATCTCTACACGATGAGCACCATGCACTGCATGAGCGTCTCGCTCGCCGCCGGCGGCCCGGGCCTCGGCACGGCGTGGGGCCACCAGACCGCGATCCGGATGCTGCGCGAGGCAGGCTTCAGCGACGTGCAGCTCCACGAGCGAGTCGATCCCGCGAACTCGCTGTACGTCGCGCGCGCCGCCGACTGAGGCGACGCGATGGGCGAGCGCCTGTTCGGCGCGCGGGTGCGCCGCCGCGAGGACGAGCGGCTTGTGACCGGCCGCGGACGCTACGTGGCCGACGTGCCGCATCCCGGGCTGCTCCACGTCGCCGTGCACCGGAGCCCGCATGCGCACGCGCGCATCGTGCGGGTCGATCCGTCTGCTGCGCTGCGGCGCCCCGGCGTCGTGCGCGTGCTCGTGCCGGTGGAGGTCGCGGCGCTCGGCCGGCTCCCGCTGCTCGTTCCCCACGCGAGTCTCGTCGCGCCGGCCTGTCCCGAAATCCTGCCGCAGGAGATCGTGTCCTACGCCGGTCAGCCCGTGGCGCTGATCGTGGCCGAGAGCGCGGCCCAGGCGGAGGATGCGCTCGACGCGCTTGCCGTCGAATACGAGCCGCTGCCGGCGGTAGCCTCGCTCGACGATGCGCTGCGCCCTGACGGGCCGCGGGTGCATCCCGGCGGCAACGTGGCCTCGCGGTTCACCCAGAAGGTGGGTGACCCGGCCGGCGAGCTCGCGCGCGCCCCCGTGGTGCTGCGCGAGCGCTTCCACCTGCACCGTGGGGCCGGCATGGCGCTGGAGACGCGCGCGATCGCGGCGCGCTGGGAAGGCGAACTGGGCCAGATCACCGTGTGGTCGACCACGCAGGCGCCGCAGATCCTCCGCCGGCTGCTCGCGCGATACCTGGCCCTGCCCGAGCACGCCGTGCGTGTGGTGACGCAGGACATCGGCGGCGGCTTCGGTCCCAAGGCGATCGTCTACGCCGAGGACATCCTGGTGCCGTTTCTGGCGCGAGCGCTCGGCCGGCCGGTGCGATTCGTCGAAACGCGGCGCGAGCATCTCCTGTCGGTCACGCAGGAGCGCGACCAGTGGCACGACGTCGAGATCGGGCTGACGCGCGAGGGAAGGATCGTCGCCGTCCGCGACTCGTTCGTGCACGACTGCGGCGCGTTCGTCTCGTGGGGCGTGATCGTGCCGATTCTAACCTCGGTCAGCGTGCCCGGGCCGTATCGCGTCCCGAACTACGAGGTGACGCTGACCGCGCTCTACACGAACCGCGTGCCGGTGACGCCGGTGCGCGGCGCCGGCCGACCGCAGGCGGTGTTCGTCATGGAGCGCATGCTGGATCTCGCGGCCGCGCGGCTCGGCATCGACCGGATCGCACTGCGCACGCGCAACCTGATCCAGCCCGACGAGTTCCCGTACGACGTCGGCCTGATCTCGCGCGACAACAGCCCGCGCCGCTACGACAGCGGCGACTATCCCGAGTGCCTTCGGCGCGTCGCCGAGGCCGTCGGGGCCGGCGAATTCGCGGCGGAGCGCGAGCGGGCGCGCGCCGCCGGGAGGGCGATCGGGCTCGGCTTCGCGATGTTCGTGGAGGACACGGGCCTGGGCCCGTACGAGGGCATCCGCGTGCGCGTCGACCCGGCCGGACGCGTGTTCGTGTTCTCCGGGACATCGAGCCAGGGGCAGGCGCACGAGACCACCTTGGCTCAGATCGTCGCCGACGGCCTGTCGACGCCGCTCGAGCACGTCGTCGTCGTTCCCGGCGACACCGCGGGCATTCCGTACGGCGTCGGAACGTTCGCCAGCCGGGTGGGCGTGCTCGCGAGCACGTCGGCGGCGCACGCGGCGGCGGAGGTCAGAAAGAAAGCGCTTGCGGTCGCGGCGGACCATCTCGAGGCCGCGCCCGAGGATCTGGCCCTCGAGGACGGACGCATCAGCGTGCGCGGCGCGCCGACCCGCGGGCTCACGCTCGGCGACGTCGCGGCGATCGCGACCGCGCCGCGGCCCGGCTACGCGCTGCCCGGCGCGATGGACCCTGGGCTCGAGGCGTCGGGCTACGTCCACGTGCTGCAGTCGACCTACTCCAACGGCGCGCATGCGGCGGTGGTCGAGGTCGAGCCCGAAACCGGTACGGTGCGAATCCTTCGCTATGTCGCGGTCGACGATTGCGGCGTGATGATCAACCCGCTCGTGGTCGAGGGGCAGATTCACGGCGGCATTGCGCACGGAATCGGCAACGCGCTGTACGAGGAGATCGTCTACGACGCGGCCGGGCAGCTGGTGACCGGCACGCTGATGGATTACGCGCTGCCGCGCGCCGGCGACGTGCCGTCGCTCGAGGTCGGCCACGTTGTCACGCCCTCGCCGCTGAACCCGCTCGGCGTCAAGGGCGCCGGCGAAGGCGGGACCTTGCCGGCGCCGGCGGCGATCGCGAACGCCGTGGCCGACGCGCTCGCGCCGCTGGGCGTTGCGATCACCGAGATGCCGCTCACGCGCGAGCGGCTGTGGCGCCGAATTCGCGCGGCGCGCGGTTGACGCTCGCGGTGCGGGTCTGATACCGTCGCGCCGCTGAGCGCGCGCGAGCGCGCATGCCGTTCATTCTGACGTGATGCGCGGTGCAGGCCGAGCATCCAAGGGGGTCAGCGATGGCGAGCGAGGCGCGCGACCGGGACGACGCGAACCTGATATCGAGGCGCGGGCTGATCAAGTCGGCAGGTGTCGCGGCCGGCGCGATCGCGCTCGCGCCGCGAATCGTGGGCGCTCAGGCGCCGGCGCCGATGGCGCCGCCGAGCACCGTCACGACGCCGCCGCGTGATTTCGGCCCCAACGCGCCGCCGAACGTCTACTTCACCGATCCGGATGTGCTCACGATCGATCCTATGTTCAACGGCCTGCGGCAGCCGAACGCGCCGATCCAGCGACTGTGGACGGGCGCGCTCTGGTCCGAGGGCCCGGCGTGGAGCGGGGTCGGCCGCTATCTCGTGTGGAGCGACATTCCGAACAACCGGCAGCTGCGCTGGCTCGAGGATAACGGCCGCGTGACGGTGTTCCGTCTGCCGTCGAACAACAGCAACGGCAACACGTTCGACTTCCAGGGCCGCCAGCTTTCATGCGAGCACCTGACCCGCCGCGTCGTGCGCTACGAGCACGACGGCTCGATCAGCGTGATCGCCGACCGGTTCGAGGGCAAGCGCCTGAACTCGCCGAACGACGTCGTGCCGCATCCGGACGGGTCGTACTGGTTCACGGATCCGCCGTACGGCGGCCAGCTCTACGAGGGCGCGCCCGACGCGGCCGGCGGCCCGAGCAACGCGGCCGGCAAGCTCAAGACCCACCTGGGACAGGCTGTCGGCATCGGCGACAACAAGCGCGAGCTGCCGACCAATGTGTACCGTGTCGATCCGAGCGGCAAGGTGGAGCTCGTCGTGGGCGAGGACCAGGTGCCCGACCCGAACGGGCTTGTGTTCTCGCCCGACTACAAGAAGCTCTATGTCGTCAGCACCGGCAAGGGTCCGGGCGACACCGGCCCCGGAGGCAAGGGCGACATGCACGTCTTCGACATCGCGGCAAACAACAAGGCCTCCAACCGCAAGCTCTTCAGTGACTTCATGGTCGACGGCGTGAAGTGCGGACCGGACGGCGTGCGTTGCGACGTCTACGGTAATCTCTGGTGCGCTAGCAACGCCGGGCGGGCCGTCGGCTATAGCGGCGTGACCGTGTGGACGCCGGAGGGCAAGCTGATCGGTCGCATCCGCCTTCCCGAGGTCTGCGGCAACGTCTGCTTCGGCGGCCCCAAGCGAAACCGTCTGTTCATGGTCGCAAGCCAGTCGCTGTACGCGCTCTACACGGCAACGCAGGGCGCTTCGCCGGGCTAGACGCGCGCCGATCCGGCTTTTCGCAGAAAGTCGAAGTCGCACCCGTGCTCGGCCTGGAGCACGTGGTCCATGTAGAGCTTGGCGTAGCCGCGCGCCGGTGGTGTCGCCGGCCGGTGCATGGCGGCGCGCCGCTGCGCGATCTCCGCGTCGTCGACGGCCAGGTCGAGACGGCGCTCGTTCACGCTGAGACGAATGCGATCGCCGTTCTTCACGAGCGCCAGCGGCCCGCCGACGGCCGACTCGGGCGAGACGTGCAGGACGATCGTGCCGTACGCGGTGCCGCTCATGCGCGCGTCCGAAATCCGGACCATGTCCTTGACGCCCGCGCGCGCCAGCTTCGACGGAATCGGTAGATAGCCGGCTTCCGGCATCGCGTAGCCGCTCTTGGGTCCGGCGTTCTGCAGCACGAGGAAATCGTCGGGCCTCACGTCGAGGTCGGGCGAGTCGATGCGCGCCGACAGGTCATCGAGCGACGAGAAGACAACCGCGCGGCCCTCGCGCTCGAACAGCGCCGGATCGGCGGCCGAGCGCTTGAGGATCGCGCCCGCCGGCGCCAGGCTGCCGAAGAGCGCGACGAGCCCGCCGACCTTCTGGTACGGATCGGCCAGCGGCCGCACCACGTCGCGATCGACCCACGAGCCCTCGGCCGCGAGCCGCTGCCCGAGCGTCTGCCCGGTCACCGTCACGCAGTCCAGGTGCAGCATCGGCGCGAGCTCGCGCAGCACGGCGCCGAGCCCGCCGGCGGCATTCAGATCAGACATGTAGTGCTGGCCGGTCGGCTTCAAGTCGACGAGCACCGGCGTCTCGTCACTGAGCGTGTTCAGGCGCCGCAGCGAGACTTCGACGCCGACGCGCCCGGCCACCGCGGTGAGATGGATGATCGCGTTCGTCGAGCCGCCGATCGCCAGCAGCACGCGCAGCGCGTTCTCGACCGAGCGCTCGGTGATGATCTGGCTCGGCCTGAGGCGTGTCGATGCGAGCGCGACGGCCTGTTGTCCGCTCGCCTCGGCGGCGCGGAGCCGGTCGGCGTGCACTGCAGGGATCGCGGCCGTCCCGGGCAGCGCCATGCCGAGCGCTTCGGCGATCGACGCCATCGTGCTCGCGGTGCCCATCACCGCGCACGTGCCCGCGGTCGTCGCCAGGTTCTCCTCGATGCGTTCGATCTCGTCCGCGGTGACGCCACCGGCTCGGTATTTCGCCCAGAAGCGCCGGCAGTCCGTGCACGCGCCCAGCCGCTCGCCGCGATACGCCATCGGCATCATCGGCCCGGCCAGGAGCTGCACCGCGGGCACGTCGGCCGACGCGGCGCCCATGAGCTGCGCGGGCACCGTCTTGTCGCAGCCGCCGACCAGCACCACCGCGTCCATCGGCTGCGCGCGGATCATTTCCTCGACGTCGATCGCCATGAGGTTGCGGAACATCATGCTGGTCGGCGAGAGGAATACCTCGCCGAGCGAGATCGTGGGGAAATCGATCGGGAGCCCGCCGGCGGCCAGCACCCCGCGCTTCACGGCTTCGATCAGCTCGGGAAAGTGGCGGTGGCAGTTGTTGAAGCCGCTCGCCGACTGCGCGATGCCGACGACCGGGCGCGCCAGCATCGCCTTCGAATACCCCATCGACGTCGCGAACGAGCGGCGCAGGTAGAGCGCGAAATCGGGATCGCCGTAGTTGGTCAGTCCGCGCGCGAGCCCGCGGGGGCCGTCCGGTGCCGACGTCATGCCGCCCCGCTTACGCCGCGCCGAGCCGCGCGCCCGGACGCAAGCCCGCGCTCTTGGCGAAGGCTCCGGCCGCGATCTTCTGACCGCCATCGGGCCGGACACGCGTGACCTGGATCTGACCGCCGGCGGCAGCGACCGTCATCGCGGCGTCGTCGACGGCGATCACCTCGCCCGGTCGCCCGCCGGATGCTCCCGCGAGCTTCTTGGCGTCGAGCAGCTGCACCGTCGCGCCCTCGTGCGTTGTCCAGGCTCCGGGCTGCGGGTCGGCGCCGCGGATCAGATTCCAGATGTCCTGCAGCGGCTTTTGCCAGTCGATCTGCACGTGCTCCTTCTTGCACCAGCCTTCGTATGTCGCTTTCGACTCGTCCTGCACGATCTTGGGCGCCTTGCCGTCGCGCACGAGGTCGACGCACTCCACCAGCGCCTTGACGCCGAGCGGATAGAGCTGATCGAAGTAGAGGCTGCCGAGCGTGTCGGTGTCGCGGATCTCGATTTCTTTCTGCATCAGGATCGGTCCGGTATCGAGCCCCTGATCGGGCCAGAAGATGGAGAGCCCGGTGCGCGTCTCGCCCATGATGATCGGCCAGTTGATCGAGCTCGGACCGCGATGCTTCGGCAATAACGACGGATGATATTGAATCGTGCCGCGCGTCGGCATGTTCAGGACTTCTTCCGGCACGATGAGCGTCACGTAGGCCATCACGCACAGATCGGCTTTGAGCCGGCCGAACTCCTCCCACACCTCGGGCTTGTTCTTGAACGAGCGCGGCTGGAACACCGGAAGCTTTCGCGCGAGCGCGGCCTCTTTCAACGGATCGACCCGTCCGCCCTGAGCCGGATCAGGCGCGCAATACACGCCGACGACGTTCTCACCGCGCTCGAGCAGCGCTTCGAGCACGCTCTTGCCAAACGCCTGCTGCCCATGGACGACGATGCGCATGATTCATTCCCCCGCGAGCGTAGTGGTTGGGAATGCTACCTCATGTGGGCTCGTCCCTCCACCGGCGCTGACGCCCCTCGTCAGTTCATCGCCGGGGATTGTCACGGTCCGGGCCCTCCATTGGCCCACTGAACGGCGTAACCCGCGAATTCGCAGGCCCTTTGAGGGGCTGGCACCCAGCGTGCACCCATAACCCCGCTAGAGACGCATTGCTGAATTAACGGAATCGTTCAGGCGAAAACGCGTGATTGCTCACGCAAAGAAAGAAGGAGGACGAATCATGAAGGCTCTGAAATCCATGGCGCTCGGACTCGCGTTGGTCAGTGTGCTCGCGGGGCTCTCGGCGTGCGCGAAGCGGCCTGTGGTGCTTGGCAGCTCGCCCGCTCCCGCGCCTTCCGCCGCCGCGACGCCGGCCCGATAGTTCGCTCGTCCATCAGCGTGTCGGGGCCGAGCACCGCGCTCGGCCCCGACGGCTCGCCTGCTCTCGTCGTCACCTCAACGCTCTAGCTCTTCTCCGCCGTCCACGCCTGCGCGCGACCGCGATGTTACTGTGGCCCCTATCGAAGTCTTTCTCGTGTACTGAACGCCGAGTCGACGCGTGCTCGCGCGCGGGGAGGGAACATGGACGTGCGGCGAGGAGTTATGGTTCTGTTCTGGTGGTTCATGGTCGTCTCGCAGTACCCGGGCGGGACGCTGTCAGCCGCCACCCAGGGACCGTTCGGGACGCAGGCGCAATGCGAATGGGGACGCCAGCAAGTCGGCGCGACGACCGGCTTGCGTGGCGGGCAGGGCGTAGGCTGGGGCCTGACGCCGTGCTGGAGCGACGGGCGATGAACAGAGGAGGATCGACGATGAAGACGAAGGCGGCATTGTTACTCGCGCTCACGCTGGTTGTGTTTCCGTTCGCCGGCATCGCGGCGGAAAAAAAGGTCACCGACCTGAAGGAGCTCGCGGGGAGCTGGCAGGGCTGGGTCACCGGCGAGCAGGGGCAGGAGCGGGCGACGATGATCGTTCAGGCCAACGGCAACTACAAGGCGTCGACCGTGCGGGGCTCGACATCGGAGGGCCAGTTCTACCTCCAGGACGGCAAGCTCCTGTATCGCTCGTCGCGGACGACGGGGAAGGCGCAGCTGACCGAGGACAAGGGCAAGACCACACTCTCGGTGATCCCGGACGACCCCAACTACCGGACGGGGCGGGGGGACTACGAACGCGTGAAGTAGACGAGCACCGGGCGCCGGAGCCGCCGGTCGCTGCGGGTGACCGCGACTGGACCGCGCCGCGCGGTCGCGATTCGTGTAACGTGGTAGAGTCACTGAGCTAATTCGCGCGGAGGGGTGGCCGAGCCCGGTTGAAGGCGTCCGACTCGAAATCGGATAGGGGCCCAGAAGGTCCCTCGGGGGTTCAAATCCTCTCCCCTCCGCCAATTTTCTTCAGCAGTCGTCGTCCTGGTGGACCAGAAACGAGGAGGGGTGACCGAGCGGCCGAAGGTGCGGCACTGGAAATGCCGTGCACGGGTAACCCCTGTGCCCCGGGTTCGAATCCCGGCCCCTCCGCCAGTCGCTGTCGGCTTGGCCGTGCTAGACGGGGAGTTAGCGGTGCCCTGTAACCCGCAATCCGCTTCAGCGGGGTTGAATTCCCTCTCGAGGGCGGAGCGTGTTGAATGAGCTTCACGGGGCGGCGTTGAAGGTTGGGCCCCACGCAACGGGAATCGTCGAACCCCGCCAGGCCCGGAAGGGAGCAACGGTAAGGCGACCCTCTCGTGTGCCGTGGGAGTACCTGACCGGAGCAGGTTCCGTGGAGAGATCGCAGTACGAGCCGTTCGAAGGAGGGTGCACGGTCATTGTATCGGAGCGTGAGGCCGGCTTCGACCGAGGGTGGCGAGTGATAGGTACTTGTGGCTCCGCTCGTCGAGTCAGCCTTAGCCAATGAGCTATCAAGTTCTTGCCCGGAAGTGGCGGCCGCAGACGTTTGAGGCGGTCGTGGGTCAGGACGCGATCACGCGGACGTTGCGCAACGCGCTCGCGTCGGGCCGCATCGCGCACGCCTATCTGTTCGCTGGTCCCCGCGGCATCGGCAAGACCACGACGGCGCGGCTGCTGGCGCGCGCGCTTCTCTGCACGGCGCGGACGGGCCCCGAGCCCTGCGGCAAGTGTGCGGTGTGCGTCGAGGGTCTGGCCGGAACGCTGGTCGACGTGATCGAGATCGACGGGGCCTCGAACCGGGGCATCGAGGAGATCCGCACGCTGCGCGAGAACGTGAAGTACACGCCGGCGCGCGGCCGCTACAAGGTCTACATCATCGACGAGGTGCACCAGCTGACCGAGGCGGCGTTCAACGCCCTGCTGAAGACCCTGGAAGAGCCGCCGCCGCATATCGTGTTCGTGCTTGCCACGACCGACCCGCGCGAGATTCCGCCGACGGTGCTCTCGCGCGTGCAGCGCTTCGACTTTCGGCCGATCGCGCCGGATGCGCTGCGCGAGTCGCTCGAGCGCATCCTGAACCAGGAGCAGATCCCGTTCGAGCCGGCGACCTTGCCGGTCATCGTGCGCGCCGCCGAAGGCTCGCTGCGCGACGCGCTCTCCTTGCTCGACACCGCGATCGCCTACGGCAACGGCAAGCTCGAAGCAGAGACCACCGCCAAGCTCCTGGGAGCGACGGCGCCGGTGACCGTGCGCGCTTTCGCGACCGCGCTGGTCGAACACGACACCGCCGGGGCCCTCGAGGCCATCGACCGGGCGGCTCGCGACGGCGAAGATCTGTTAGCGTTCGCGCGCGACGTGATCGAGCTGCTGCGGCTCACGCTGGTGCTCAAGGCCGCACCGAACGCCAAGCCCGCCGACCTCACGCACACGGAAGGCAACGAGCTCAGAAAGCTCGGCGAAGGCGCGAGCCTCGACGAGATCCTTTACGTGCTCCGCGCGTTCCTGGAGGCCGACGCGCTCATGCGCGAGTCGCCGCATCCACGGGTCGAGCTCGAGATCGCGACGGTGCGCTCGACGCGGCGGCCGGTGCCCCAGGCGCTCGAGGACGTGCTGCGCCGGGTCGACGAGGCGCAGCGCGAAATTCGCCAGCAAGCGCTTTCGACGCCGAGCGCGGCACCGGCCGCGCAGGCGAGCCTCTTGTCCGGTGCGGAGCCCGCGGCGCCCCGCGCCGAGCCGCGTCGTCCCTCGACGCCTGTGGCGAGCCCGGCCCCGGTACCTTCGCGCGCATCGGCGCCGGCTCAGCCGCCGGCCCCGCGTCCGGCAGCACCGGCCCCACAGACCGCGCCTGCGACACCAAGCGCGCCCGCGGCTCCTGTGCAGCCTCCGAGTCCGGACCTGACGACGGCGTGGGAGCGGGTCGTCGACGAAGTCATGAAGAAGAAGCCGACGCTCGGGGCCGTGCTGATGCAAGCACGGCCGAGCGGCGTGAACGATCGCGAGCTGACAATCGTGCTGCTCGGCAACCATTTCCATCGCGAGATGCTCGCGGACGTCGCGAACCGCGAGCTCCTGAATCAGGCGGTGCGGCGCTGCGTGGCCGGCGCCGAGCGCGTCAACGTGGTGGCGGGCGGTGAGAACGCCGGCGCCATCGCGGCGCACCCGGCGGTCCAGGCGGCGATCTCGGAATTCCAGGGCGAGGTGGTCGCGGTGCGGCCGCGCCTGCCGGAAGGAGAAGGCCAGTGAAGGGCTTCGGCAACATCATGAAGGAAGCGCAGAAGCTGCAGGCCCAGATGGCGGCCATGCAGGAAGAAGTCGCCAAGAAGAAGGTCGAAGCGACGGCGGGCGGTGGGATGGTCACGGTCGAGGCGAACGGCAAGCAAGAGCTCACCGCCGTGAAGATCGATCCCGAGGTGGTCAACAAGGAAGAGATTCAGATGCTCGAGGACCTCGTGCTGGCGGCGGCCAACGAGGCGCTCAGAAAATCGCGCGAGCTCGTGCAGCAAGAACTCGGCAAGCTGACCGGCGGCCTCAAGATCCCCGGTCTCGGTATGTAGGCGGAGCCGGTTGGCGTACTACCCCGAGCCTGTCGCCCGCCTGATCGAAGCCCTCCAGCGCCTGCCCGGCATCGGACCGAAGACCGCTCAGCGGCTCACGTTCTTTCTGCTCAAGCGACCCGCCGCCGAGGTGCGCGAGCTGTCCGAGTCGCTGGTCGCGGTGAAGGAGCGCATCGTCTATTGCGGGACGTGCTTCAACGTGACCGATCAGGATCCGTGCCGCGTCTGCACCGACCCGGCGCGCGACGGCAGGCTGCTCTGCGTCGTCGAGGAGCCGAACGATCTCCTGGCGATGGAGCGCACGGGCGAGTATCGCGGCCGCTATCACGTGCTGCTCGGCGCGCTCTCGCCGCTCGACGGCATCGGGCCGGACGACCTGAAGGTGCGTGAGCTGCTCGCGAGGCTCGAGGGCAGCGCGATCGCCGAGGTCATCCTGGCGACCAACCCCAACGTGGAAGGCGAGGCGACCGCGCTCTATCTGGCCAAGCTGCTGCGCCCGCTCGGCATGCGCCTCACGCGCATCGCGCGCGGCCTACCCGTCGGCGGCGATCTCGAATACGCCGATCAGGTGACGCTCTCGAAAGCTCTGGAAGGACGCCGCGAGATCAGCTGAAGCGCGCGGCGCGTTTCAGCGCCTGAGTCCCGCCGCCGGCAACTCGACACTCCCAGGGCGCGATACGTCAGGGAACGAGCGGCGCTGGCTCCTCGAGAAAAACCCGATGAAGCAGCCGGACGGCGTCGTCCAGCTTCCCGCCGTCGATCATCCAGGTAATGCGAAATGACGATGTCGCCACACCACTCCATGCGATGCCAGCCGAGTGAAGCGCGTCGCAGCCGCGGCGGAGATTTTCGAAGCTCGCGTTGATGCCGGCGCCGATCACGCTGAGGGCGCCGACGTGTTCGACCAGCCGCACGCGGGCACCGAACCGTTCGCGCAAGCTTGCCCGCAGCCGATCACCCTCGTGCAGGTTTTCCCTCGACACCACCAGCCCCAGGTGATCCGGCGTGGCGTGCAGCTGCTTGCCGGCAACGTGGTGCGCGTCGAGCAACGCCAGCAGCTCTTCCGTCGCTACACTCGACTCGATGACCAGGACGTCCCGTTCGCTGGCGACGCCGACCACCCGGCCCGGCATCTTGGGTGGATGGCGGCGGACTACCGTCCCGTCGGCCGAGGGATCCGCGCCGGGCAGCGGTGAGGCGGTGGCCCGCGCGTAGATCGCGATGCCCTGCTCCTTGGCGAACTCCACGGCCTGCGCGTTCAGCACGCGGGCGCCCGCCTCGGCCAGCTCCTGCGTCTCCTCGTATGACAAAGACGGAATCCGGCGGGCAGCCGGCACCACCCGCGGATCGGCCGTGTAGACGCCGTCGACGTCGGAGCAGATCTCGCAGTACGCAGCGCCGAGCGCCGCCGCCATCGCGACCGCCGTGGTGTCGCTGCCGCCGCGGCCGAGCGTCGTCACTTCGCGCCGGTAGGACACCCCCTGGTAGCCGGCGATGACGACGATCTTTCCTCGGGCGAGCTCGTCCTGCACGCGAAACGGACGTACCTCGATGATGCGCGCGTCCACGTGCCGATCGTTCGTCACGATTCCCGACTGGCTGCCGGTGAAGCTGATGGCGTCGCCGCCCAGCTCGCGAATGGCCATCGACAAGAGCGACATCGCGATGCGCTCGCCGGCGGTGAGCAGCATGTCGAGCTCACGCCGGTCGGGGTTGGGCGAGACCTGCTTGGCGCGAGCGAGCAGCTCATCGGTCGTGTCGCCCATCGCCGAGACCACCACGACCACGTCGTGACCCTGACGCTTGGTTCGCATGACGCGCTCGGCGACCTGCTGCATCCGCGAGACGTCGGCAACGCTGGAACCGCCGTACTTCTGGACGACGATCGCCACAAAACCATCCTACGTCAGAGCGTCGGCTAGACCACGATTCCGGATCACGAGGCCGTCCGCACAAAAGAAAACGGCCCGGACCATCTTCGGCCCGGGCCGCCGCCCGCGCATCGCGCGAGCTAGAACTGCTTAGAAATCGCCGTGCGGCATCGGCGGCGCCGCGGCCGGCTTGTCCTCCGGTAGATCGGTGATCAGCGCCTCGGTCGTTAGCAGCAGCGAGGCGACCGACGCCGCGTTCTGCAGCGCCACCCGCTCGACCTTGGTCGGGTCGATGATGCCCGCCGATATCATGTCGACGTATTCCATGCTGTCTGCGTCGAAGCCGCGGTTCGCAACGGTCTCGCTCTTGACTTTCTCGACGATCACGCTGCCCTCGAGGCCGGCGTTCTCGACGATCTGGCGGATCGGCTCTTCGAGCGCCCGCTTGACGATCATGGCGCCCACCCTCTCGTCGCCGCTGAGCTTCAGGCCATCGATCGACTTCGCGCTTCGCAGCAGCGCCACGCCGCCGCCCGGCACGATACCTTCCTCGACGGCCGCGCGGGTCGCGTTCAGTGCGTCCTCGACGCGCGCCTTCTTCTCCTTCATCGCGGTCTCGGTGGCCGCGCCGACCTTGATGACCGCCACGCCGCCGGCCAGCTTCGCCAGCCGCTCCTGCAGCTTCTCGCGGTCGTAGTCCGACGTGGTCTCCTCGATCTGGGCGCGGATCTGCTTGATACGGCCCTCGATCTCCTTCGTCTTGCCGGCGCCCTCGACGATGGTCGTGTTGTCCTTGTCGATGACCACTTTCTTGGCGCGGCCGAGATCGGTCACCTTGATGTTCTCGAGCTTGATGCCGAGATCCTCGGTGATGGCCTTCCCGCCGGTCAGCACGGAGATGTCCTCGAGCATCGCCTTACGGCGATCGCCGAAGCCCGGCGCCTTCACGGCGCTGGTGTGAAGCGTGCCGCGCAGCTTGTTGACGACGAGCGTCGCGAGCGCCTCGCCCTCGACCTCTTCGGCGATGATGAGCAGCGGCTTGCCGGCGCGGGCGACCTGCTCGAGCAACGGCAGCATGTCCTTCATCACGCTGATCTTCTTCTCGTGGATCAGGACCAGAGCGTCCTCGAGCACGACTTCCATGCGCTCAGGGTCAGTCACGAAGTAGGGCGAGAGATAGCCCCGGTCGAACTGCATGCCCTCGACGACGTCCAGCACCGTGTCGGCCGATTTCGACTCTTCGACCGTGATCACGCCATCCTTGCCGACCTTCTCCATCGCCTCGGCGATCAGGTTGCCGATCGTCTTGTCGTTGTTCGACGCGATCGTCGCGACCTGGGCGATCTCCTTCTTGTCCTTGGTCGACTTCGAGATGCTCTTGAGATCCTTCACGACGGCGTCGACGGCCGCCTCGATGCCGCGCTTCAAACCCATCGGGTTGGCGCCGGCGGTCACGTTCTTCAGGCCCTCGCGGAAGATTGCCTGGGCCAGCACGGTCGCGGTGGTGGTGCCGTCACCGGCGACGTCGGAGGTCTTGGACGCGACCTCGCGAACCATCTGCGCGCCCATGTTCTCGTACTTGTCTTTCAGCTCGATCTCCTTGGCGACGGTGACGCCGTCCTTGGTGATCGTGGGGCTGCCGAACTTCTTGTCGATGACGACGTTGCGCCCCTTGGGCCCCAGCGTGGCCTTGACCGCCGCCGCCATCACCGTAACGCCCCTGAGCAGCGCGCTCCGGGCTTCCTCGTCGAACTTGAGCTGCTTCGGCATGGATCGCGATCCTCCTTACTCGAGAATGGCGAGGACGTCTTCCTCGCGCATGATGAGATATTCCTTGTCGTCGATCTTGACCTCGGAGCCGGAGTACTTTCCGAACAGGATCTTGTTGCCGGCCTTCACGTCGAGGGGGATCTTCTTGCCGTCGTCGCCGACCTTGCCCGTCCCCACCGCGACCACCTTGCCCTCTTGCGGCTTCTCCTTGGCGGTGTCGGGGATGATGATCCCGCCCCGGCGGACCTCCTGCTCCTCCAGACGCTCGACCATGATGCGATCGTGCAGCGGACGCACCTTCATCTGCCTGCTCCCTCCAGTTGGGGTGTGAGATTCGCGTTAGCACTTGTAGACGATGAGTGCTAGAGAGTCAAGAGGCGGATCGGGCCGAGTGGCGCGGGCGAGTCCGTAACCGAGCGGAACTTATTGTCAGATAAGGCTATTCGCCTGGACGACTCGCCGGTACTCGCTCGCGGGTTCGCTCTTTGTCGAGCTCCTCCGCCGCCTCGATCGGCTCGAACGACCAGCCGAGGGCCTTCGCCGAGAGCCGGGTCAGCTCGGCGCCGTAAAGGAAGATGATCGATGAGTAGTAGACCCACATCAGGATGACGATCATCGATCCCGCAGCGCCGTAGATCGAGGCTACAGACCCTTGGCCGAGGTATAGCCCGATCAGCTCTTTGCCGACTGTGAAGAGTAGCGCCGTCACGGCGCCACCGAACCAGACGACCCGCCAGCCGATGCGCACGTCGGGAAGGATCTTGTAGGCCGCGCAGAAGAGGAACGTGATCACGCTGAACGAGACAGCGCCGTTGAGGATCTGTGTCAGGACATCCCACCCGGGAACGAGCGCCGCGGTCCATCGAGCGAGCCCGGCCAGCGCCGCGCTGACCGCTAGCGAGGCGAGAAGGAGAAAGGCCATGACGAGCATCATCGCGAACGAGAGCACGCGGTCCCAGAGAAGATGCACCAAAGCGGTCCGAGGCTTCTCGGACTTGATCTGAACGCCCCACACCGTGTTCAGCGCAGCCTTGAGCTGCACGAACACTCCGGTCGCGCCGAAGATCAGCGTGCCGACGCTGATGACCGCTGCCACGCCACTGGCGCCCTGGGAAGCGCGCGCGATGACGCCGGTGATGAACTCGGCGCTCTGGCCTCCCATCAGCGATTCGAACTGGGCCTGGATCTCGGCGCGCGTCTGATCTTGCCCAAAGGCAAGGCCGGCGATAGCCACGACGAGCAGCAGCAGCGGAGCGAGCGAGAAGATCGTAAAGAAGGCGATGGAGGCGGCGAGCACAAGACCGTTGTCGGCGACGAGCTCGAACGCTGCGCCGTAGAGGGTCGCCGCGACTTGACGTAGCGCGTCGATGGTCCCGAGCCCTGGGCTCCTGTTCTTCACATCTCTTGTGTTTAGGGCAAACGTCGTGCCGCTCGCGCCTATACAACGAGGTCCAGCTTTTCGAGGACATCGACCGAGGGGGCGCGGCGACTCCGGGCGCTGCGGTCGGAATCTGCGTGGTAACAGTTACCTGCGACGACCTTTTCGGCCCGCCCGAAGCCTACTGCCGCGGCAGCCCTAAAGGGCGGATTCCCCTCAGGGGAAGCGTTGACCGGGAGCCTGGAACCACGTGTAGTCCCACACACTGACCCGGTACGCCGGAGTCGCCGGCAAGTTGGGAACGTCGAAGTATGCGCGACCAAAGCCGCCGACACCGCCCAGCACGTAGGAAATGCGCTGACCGACCACGGCGCCAGTGGGGTCCAGCGCCTGAGCGAGTACGCGCATATTCGTCGCGGTCTCGCCATGCTGATTGTAGACATACCCACTCACCCTACGGGTGTTCGGGCCCTGTTCGGCTGCCGCCCACTCGATCGTGAAGTGTTGCTCCCAGCCGGCCGTCAAGGTCGTCGTGGTCGACAAGGGGGTGAGGTTCGGATTCGTGCTGGCGCAGGCGCTAAACGTGGCGATCGCGGTGATCAGTAGGGCGAGCCGGAGCGTCTTCATCGCGGCTTTACCTCTCCTCAGCCAGCGTACACCTGCAGTGGGCGACGCGGCCTACGATGCAGACGGATGAAGCTCGAGCAGCGTTTCAGGCCAGGCCGCCTTGGTCTGCTAGACTCCGGCCAGCCATCCATCGAGGTGCTCATTGCGGGTCGATCAGATCAACCGAACGATGGACCGACGAGCGTTCATTGGAGCGATAGGAGGGAGCGTCCTAGTTGCGCCGCTAGCGGTCCAGGCACAGCAGGCGGGGAAGATCCCGCGCATCGGGTGGCTGACCAACAGCGTTATCCATACGGCCAACGTCGAGGCATTCCGGGAAGGGATGCGCGCGCTCGGCTATCGAGAATTGAGCCTCGAGTTACGAGCGGCGGCAGGACAGCGGGAGCGACTCCCCGCCCTGGCCGCCGAGCTGCTTGCTCTCAACGTCGAGATCATTGTCACCGACGGTGGCCCAGCAGCAATTGCGGCCTCCAAGGCGACGGCGACGGTTCCGATCGTCATCGGCGCGGCCTCCAGTGAGTTCGTAGAGGGACAGAGAATTGTTGGGAGTCTGGCCCGCCCTGGAGGCAACGTCACCGGCCTCACCATCTCCACGGGGACGGAGCTGTACGGCAAACGACTCGACCTGTTGCGTGAGGCGGTTCCCGGCCTCAGCAGCGTAGCCGTGGTGTGGAGTCCGACCAATCAGGGCGCCCCGGCCGGGCGTCGGGCCGTCGAGGCCGCGGCGAAGACACTCGGACTCGCGGTTCACCCGATCGAGGCTTCGGACATGCAGCAGTTGGAGCGTGGGCTCGGCAAGGCACCGCGGAGTCCGTCAGGAGCGATGCTGACCATCGCCGACGCGTTCCTTTGGAGTCAGCGAGCGCACGTCGTCTCGCTGGCAGCTCGTCACCGCCTTCCCGCGATCTACCCGGAGCACGAGTTTGCAACCGACGGCGGCCTGATGGCCTACGGGATCAGGGTGTCGGAGAACTTCCGCCGCGCAGCCACCTACGTAGACAAGATCCTCAAAGGCACCAAGCCGGGCGACCTTCCGGTCGAACAGCCGACGAAATTCGAGCTGGTCATCAACCTCAAGACGGCCAAAGCACTGGGGCTGACGATTTCGCGGACGCTTCTGCTCCAGGCAAGCAAGGTGATCGAATGACCGGCGCGGATGGTACCTGCCAAATCAGTTGACCAGACAGGTAGGAATGGTGAATCCTTAGCTGACGCTCGGTTACCTGAACACTCCCCGGTAGCTCAGTCGGTAGAGCGCCTGACTGTTAATCAGGAAGTCGCTGGTTCGAGCCCAGCCCGGGGAGCCAACTACTCCAAGCACTTTCGTTCGTTCCATCACGCGGACCCGCCCCGGTTTCGACTCGCCCGCGCGGCTCCTTCGCTCTTGGCTCCTGTCCAACGCGTTAACACCGCTTGCCCTGGCTCGGGATCTAGCGGGCGTAGAAGCGCATCGTCGTGGCGGGACTCGAGTGCCCGAGCTGCGCCGAGACGTAGGTGTCGCACGTCGTACACCCGGTAGTTGGGGGAGGCCCGCCCGCTTCAAGATTTTGCGAAAGACGCCGGTGGCGTAGTCCCTGTTCATGAGCGCCCCGTCGGCCCGAGTGGCTCGGGAACATCGGGAGCGTGTACGGGTGGTTGGTGGACGCGACGCTCGGGACGCCGTCTCGACGCTTCGTGCGAGAGCTTCGACGCGCGTGGTACAAGCGGGCCGCCGAAGAGCGCTGGCCGAGGTTCACAGGTGCAGGCTTGGCGCTCGCAGGTCGTTCTTAGGCCAACGCCTGCCCGTGGTCGTCGATCAACTCCTTCGCCATCTTGACGGCATAGGCGTCAGCGGCCTGCTTCGTATCGAATATTCGATGGAGCACGATCTGCACGTGAAGAAGTCCGTCCT
>Ga0207428_10000527_pt1 | contig 45656 bp, 44 predicted proteins | sample RhiMethybrSRZTD1_FD_187600 | JGI IMG/M metagenome (GOLD analysis project Ga0207428, IMG submission 187600) | Populus rhizosphere microbial communities from Tennessee, USA - Rhizosphere MetaG P. TD hybrid SRZTD1 (SPAdes) (version 3) | ecosystem: Host-associated > Plants > Roots > Rhizosphere >...
CGAGCCTGCGTGAAGTGCACCGCTCGATTGCAGTCCCGGAAAATGCCGGTTTCTGGCGAAAGCTGTTTGCGTTTGCCGGTCCGGGTTACCTGGTCGCCGTCGGCTACATGGACCCGGGCAACTGGGCCACCGACCTCGCGGGTGGCGCGCGTTACGGCTACACGCTGCTGAGCGTGATTCTGATTTCGAACCTGATGGCCATCCTGCTGCAGGCGTTGGCGGTCAGGCTCGGCATCGCCGGTGGACGAGACCTCGCGCAAGCGTGTCGCGACAGCTACTCCAAGCCGACGACCATCGTGCTGTGGATTCTGTGCGAGATCGCGATCGCCGCCTGCGACCTTGCCGAGGTCATCGGCGCGGCGATCGCGCTCAATCTCTTGTTCGGTCTGCCGCTGATCTGGGGCGTCACGCTCACCGCACTCGACGTCCTCATCGTCCTGTTCCTGCAGCATCGCGGCTTCCGGTACGTCGAGGCGCTCGTCGTCGCGCTGATCGTGGCGATTGCCGGATCGTTCGCAATCCAGATCTGGTTGGCCGCGCCGAACGTCTCGGAGGTCGCCGCCGGCTTCGTGCCGCGTCCGGAGATCCTCTCCAATCCCGACATGCTCTACATCGCGATCGGGATCCTCGGCGCCACGGTCATGCCGCACAACCTGTATCTGCACTCGTCGATCGTGCAGACGCGGCGCTACGTCGATACGGTGGCGAGCAAAGCCGAGGCGATCCGATTCGCGACGATCGATTCCTCGGTCGCGCTGATGTCGGCGCTCTTCATCAATGCGGCGATCCTCGTCGTCTCAGCCGCCGTGTTCCACGGCACCGAATACGAGTTTGTGGCTGACATCGGCGACGCCCACATGCTGCTCTCGCCGCTGCTCGGGACGACTGCTGCCGGCGTGCTGTTCGCGGTCGCGCTGCTCTGCTCGGGGCAGAACGCCACGCTGACGGGGACGCTCGCCGGCCAGATCGTGATGGAGGGTTTCGTCAACATCCGGTTGCGTCCCTGGCTCCGCCGTTTGATCACACGTCTGGTGGCCATCGTCCCGGCTGTCATCGTCACCAGTCTCTATGGCGAGCGGGGCACCGGTGCCCTCCTGGTGCTGAGCCAGGTCATCTTGAGCCTGCAGCTGCCGTTTGCGGTGTTTCCACTCGTGCGCTTCACCAGCGACCGGCACAAGATGGGTGAGCTCGTCGCGCCGCGCTGGGTGCAAACCCTCGCGTGGACGGTCGCGGTTATCATTGCGGCGCTGAACGTGTATCTGCTCTACCAGACTTTCACGGGCTGAGCGATGTACCGGACCATCCTGGTTGCGGTCGAGAACTCGGCGGCCGATCAGACGATCCTCTCGCACGTGCGAGAGTTGGCTCGGCTGACGGGCGCCAAGCTGCTGCTCGTTCACGTGGCCGATGGGTGGGCAGCGCGTCACTTCGACGAGTTGAAGCTGCGCGAATCCGAGGAGATGAAAACCGACCGGGCCTATCTCGATCGCCTCGCGGCGCAGCTATCTGCCGAATCGCTGAACGTCTCGACCGAGCTGGCGATGGGCGACCCGGCCAACGAGTTGATCCGTCTCGCCGAGGAGCGCAAAGTCGACCTCATCGCGATGTCGACGCACGGCCATCGGTTCTTCAACGACCTGCTGCGGGGCACGACCGTAAACAAGGTCCGCCACGTCGTGCGCATCCCTGTACTGCTGCTGCGCGCGCAGTGACCCTTCGATCGACCCTCAGGGTCATCCCGAGCGAAGTCGAGGGATGACGCTTCGCGACGAGATCGCCACTCCCGACGGCAAACGCCGCTATGTGCGGCGCCTCTTCGCGACCATTGCCGATCGCTACGACTTCATCACGCGGTTTCTTTCCTACGGGCAGGATCGGCGATGGAAGCAGCGTCTGGTCGCGTTGGCCGATCTGCGCGCCACCGATCGCGTCCTCGACCTGGCCTGCGGCACCGGTGACATTCTCTGGGTGGCGACGACCACCGCGCGGTTCGGCGTCGGTGTCGATGTCACGTTCCGCATGCTGCAGCTCGCGCAGCGCCGGCCCGATCGCTCTCGCGCCGCGCTCGTCACCGCCGACATGCTGGCGCTGCCCCTGCGCGACGCGCGATTCACCGTGGTGACCGTGGGATATGGATTGCGCAACGTTCCCGATCTCGATCAAGCGCTGCGCGAGATCCATCGCGTGCTCGTGCCCGGAGGCCGGCTCCTGTCGCTCGACTTCAACCGTCCGTCGAATGCCGTTGTCCGCGCGGCGTATTTGACCTATCTCACGATCGTCGGATCGCTGCTCGGGTTTGTGCTGCACGGTGATCCTGATACGTACCGGTACATTCCGGAGTCGATAAGAAAGTACCCAGGCGCCCGTGGCGTTGCCGATCGGATGGGGGCTGTTGGTTTCAAAGACGTTCGGGCTCTACGTGTTCTAGGTGGTTTCATGACGATCCACGTTGCGATCAGGGCTTGATCCTGAGGCCTGCCCCTTATACAAACCAGGGGTCCAACGCCCGGATCAAGAATTCCAATAAGTCCTCATCGCTGATCTGATCGGGCGGTGCGTCTGGCTTCACCGACCGTTCCTCGTCGACCGTCCTCGAGCCGCGCGTGTAGCGAATGCGCCCGACGACGGCAGGTGGGTCGGCTTCGGTCGTCAACGTGATCTCCACGAACTCGTCACGCCCGCGATCCGGGGACAGTCGCACGGCGCCGGCCGGTGTCGACACCGTGAACGCTCGCCCCTCCGCTTTCAGGACGTTTGCGACTTGACGAACGATGGGGACGGCAACGTCGGCCAGGAATCTCTCGTAGCTGCGCTCCGCGTCGGCGACGCTCTGCCGGCGGCGCTGAGTGCGTTCGCGCGCTGCCGCGAGTGCGGCTTGCACACGCCTCCGAACTTGAGACACCTCCACGTCAGATCACTTTCTGCTGGCGGAGCGCGTCGATCTCCGACGCGTTGAGACCGAGCTCGGTCAAAACGGCTGACGTGTGTTGGCCCAATGTAGGCGGCGCCGTGCGTACCGACCCGGGCGTATCGGACAGCTTGATCGGCAGGCCGAGGACCTTCATCGGACCGATCGTGGCATGGTCGACCGACTCGATCATCTGGCGCGCCAGCAGCTGCGCGTCTGCCAGCGCTTCGGCCACCTCTCGCACTTCACCGCAGGGGACTCCCGCCTCGGTCAGTACAGCGATCCAGTGTTTACGCGAGTGCTGCGTCAGCACCGGCTCGAGCTGGGCCGCGAGCTCGATCCGGTGTTCGACACGCGCCGGATTGGTTGCAAACCTGGAGTCGGTGGGAAGCTGTTGGAGCCCAGCGGCCTCGCAGAACCGCCGGAACTGTTCGTCGTTGCCGACCGCGAGGAAGAACTCGCCATCGGAGGCCCGGAACGTGTCATACGGCGCGATTGTGGCATGGCCGTTTCCCACGCGCGGCGAGCTCGTATTCGCCACGAGGTGCATCGAGGAGTGATAGGTCAGCAGGGCGACGACGCCGTCGAGCATGCCGATATCGATGTGCTGACCGCGACCGGTGCGCTCGCGCGCGTACAACGCGAGGAGAATGCCTTGCGCGGCCAGCAGACCGGCCACCATGTCGGCGATCGCGACGCCAAGGCGATACGGCGGACCGGCGGGTGCGCCGGTAATGCTCATCAGGCCGCCCTCGGCCTGAATCACCGCGTCGTATCCTGGTTGATGACGTCGCGGTCCGGTGTGACCGAAGCCGGAAATCGACGTGTAGATCAGACGCGGATGGTTCTGTTTCAACGAGATGTAATCGAGACCGGCGCGCTCGAGCGCTCCAGGGCGGAAGTTTTCGATCAGGACGTCGGCCCGTTCGATCAGCTTGTCGAGCAAGCGCCGGCCGCCCGGGTGCTTGAAATCGAGCGTGACGCTCTCTTTGTTGCGGTTCGTGCCGAGGAAATACGCGCTCTCGCCCTTGACGAACGGTGGCCCCCACGCCCGAGTGTCGTCGCCGCGTCCCGGTTGCTCGATCTTGATGACCCGTGCCCCCATATCGCCGAGGAACATGGTGCAGTACGGGCCCGACAGCACCCGCGTCAGGTCGAGCACGGTCAACCCGGTCAACGGGCCCTGTCCCGCCATTCGTCCCACCATTCTAGTGCGCGAAGTAGTGTTAACCTGTTCCTTTGCGTCGCAGGTCAACCGTCCGACCATCGTGTCATCCACGTCTAACAGGTACACGAGCGACGCGACGCCTCTCATGACCAGTCTCGACTACGCCCGCGCCCGGCGGCTGCTCGCGCGACGCGACCCTGTCCTCCGCGATCTGATGCGGCGGCACGGGGCCTGCGGGCTCGCGCGGGCGCAGAAGAGCGACCCGTTTCGTGCGTTGACGCACGCGATCATCGCCCAGCAGCTGTCGACCAAGGCCGCGGCGACCATCGAAGCGAGGTTTGGCGCGCTCTTCGGCGGGCATCCAACGCCCGCTGCGGTGGCGGCGGCGACCGACGAGCAGTTGCGGTCTGTCGGGCTGAGCCCGCAGAAGCTTCGGTATATGCGCGACCTGTGCGCGCGCATTCTCGACGGCTCCCTCACGCTCGAGTCGCTCGACGCCTTGGGTGACGACGAGGTCGTGACCGCGCTGACGAACGTGAAAGGGATCGGGCGCTGGACCGCCGAGATGTTCCTGATCTTTCGGCTGCACCGGCCCGACGTGTTGCCGGTCGACGATCTCGGGATCGTCAAGGCCGTGCAGCGTGCGTATCGGCTGCGCCTGGCGCCATCAGCCGATCGTTTGACGAAGATCGGTGAAGCGTGGCGTCCCTATCGATCGGTGGCGTGCTGGTATCTGTGGGCGAGTCTCCATCCGCCTGCGCCAAAGGCTACGGCGCGACTCGCCCCTGTCAACGGTGGACAGGCGAGGCCTATCAAGCCTGCGAAAGAACAGCGGAACTGACACATCATGCGAAACAAAGCCTACGTTGGACTGTTATTGGTGCTCCTGGTGGCCGTGGCCGGCCTCGCCGTCTCGTCGGCGCAGAACCGCACCGCGAGTGCGCCTTCAGCCGCTTCGGGTATTCCGCGACTGACCTTCGAGAAGTACACGCTGCCCAATGGGCTCGATGTGATTCTCAGTCAGGACCACCGGATTCCGATGGTGGCCGTCAATCTCTGGTACCACGTTGGTCCTGCCAACGAGGAGCCGGGCCGCACCGGCTTCGCGCACCTGTTCGAGCACATGATGTTTCAGAGCTCGAAGCACGTGCCCGAGGACGCGCACTTCAAGCTGCTCGAGGCTGCCGGTGCGAGCGACATCAACGGAACCACCGATTACGATCGCACCAACTACTTCGAGACCATTCCCGCGAATCAGCTGGAGCTGGCGTTGTGGCTCGAGTCCGATCGGATGGGCTATCTGATCGACAAAGTCGATCAGCCGTCACTCTCGAATCAGCAGGACGTCGTCCGCAACGAGCGTCGTCAGAGCGTCGAGAACCAGCCCTATGGTCTTGCCGAAGAAACGCTCGTGCAGACGCTCTTCCCGCCGAAGCACCCCTACTACGGCAACGTGATCGGGTCGCACGAAGACATCCAGGCGGCGAAGCTCGACGACGTGCGGCGGTTCTTCCGACAGTATTACGCCCCCAACAACGCCAGCCTCGCGATCGTCGGCGACTTCGAACCAGCGCAGGCAAAGGCGCTGGTGCAGAAGTATTTCGGCACGCTGAAGCGCGGCTCCGCCGTTCCGCCGATCAAGGCCGCGACGCCGAAGATCACGTCGGAGCGCCGCAAGACCGTCACCGCGCGCGTCGAGCTGCCGCGCGTTTACATGGCCTGGATCACGTCGGCGATCCTGAAGCCTGGCGACGCCGACGCGGACATCGCCGCGAACATCCTCGGCGGCGGACGTTCCAGTCGTCTCTACAAGAAGCTGGTGTACGAGAAGCAGATCGCGCAGACCGTCTCGGCGACCCAGCAGTCGTTGATCCTGGGCTCGGTCTTCCAGATCGAGGCGACGGCGCGCCCCGGTCATACCGTCGACGAGCTCGAGAAGGCGATCGACGAGGAGCTTGCCGCGTTTCGCAGCAAGCCGGCGGAGGCGAGCGAAATCGAACGGTCGCGGAATCGCATCGAGACGAGCATCATCGGTGGGCTCGAAGTGCTCGGCGGGTTTGGCGGCGTCGCCGATCGCTTGAACTCGTACAACCATTACCTCGGCACGCCGGATTACTTGGAGAAGGACGTCCAGCGCTATCGAGCGGTGACACCGGCCAGCGTCCAGGCATTCGCGAAAGACCAGCTCGCGCAGACGAGTCGGGTGGTCCTGCACGTGACGCCAGGGCAGCCTGCGCCTGTCGCGCAAGTGGCGACGCCTCCCGCGCCGCAGGGCGCGGCCGCAAGCGCGCCCGAGACGATCAACGCCGATGAGGCATGGCGGAACGAAACGCCGAAGCCAGGACCGTCGAAGCCGCTGCAGCTGGCGACGCCGGTCTCGGCGACGCTCTCCAACGGACTGACGCTGATTTTGAGCGAGCGCCGCGGGCTGCCGATCGTGGCCGCCAATCTGGTGCTCAAGACGGGCAGCGACGCCAACCCGCTCGAGAAACCCGGGCTCGCCAACTTCGTCGCCGCCATGCTCGACGAGGGCACCGCCACGCGCAACGCGCTGCAGATTGCCGACCAGGTGGCGCAACTCGGTGCGTCGTTGACAACGGGGAGCTCGATGGATGCCACCACAGCATCGGTCCGCTCCCTCACGAAGAATTTCGGGCCGACACTCGACATCCTCGCCGACGTCGTGCTGCATCCCTCCTTCCCGGCGGAAGAAATCGACCGTCAGCGTGCCAGCCGTCTCGCCGGTCTGGTGCAGCAGCGCGACAACCCTGCGCAAGTCGCGGCGCTGGTGATGGCCTCGGCGCTCTATGGCACGAAGCATCCGTACGGCTACGCCGAGGTCGGCACGGAAGCCTCGGTCAAGGCCGTGACCCGAGGCGACATGGACGGATTCTGGAAACAGAACTTCGTGCCGAACAATGCTGCGCTCGTCGTGGCCGGCGATATCTCGCTGCCGGAGCTGCGTGCGCTCGCGGAGAAGTCGTTCGGCTCGTGGGCGCGGGGGACACCCGCGCAGCCGAATCTCGGCGCGCCCAGCACCACGGCGGCACGCATCGTGATCGTCGACAAAGCGGGAAGCCCGCAGACGCAGGTGCGCGTCGCCGGTATTGGCGCGGCGCGATCGTCACCCGACTTCCGTCCGATGCAGGTGATGAACATCGCGCTCGGCGGGTTGTTCTCGAGCCGCATCAACATGAACCTGCGCGAGGCGCACGGCTACACCTACGGCGCGAGCTCCGGGTTCTCGTTCCGGCGCGCCGCCGGTCCGTTCCAGGTTGCGTCCGGCATCAGGACCGACGTGACCGCGCCCGCCGTCGACGAGATCTTCAAGGAACTGCGTGGGATGGTCGAGCGTCCGCTCACTGAGGACGAACTGACGAAGGCCAAGGACGCGATGGCCAACTCGCTGCCCGGGGCGTTCGAGAGCAGCGCCAACGCGGTCGGCAATTTCTCGAACGTGTTCATCTACGATCTCGGGCTCGACTACTACACGAAGTACGCGGCACAGGTGAACGCGGTCACCCGCGATCAGACCCTCACGATGGCGAAGAAGTATCTCGACCCGTCGAAGATGGTGGTCATTGCCGTGGGCGACCGCGCGAAGATCGAAGCGGAGCTGAAGAAGCTGAACCTCGGCGCGATCGAGGTTCGGGACACCGAAGGCAAGCCGGTCGGATAAGAACAGGAATCGGGAACCAGGAATCAGGATTCAGGCATGGGCCAGGATGCAGGAGTGAGGCTTCAGTCCTGACGGTCACCTGATTCCTTGGCCGAGGCTGACGACTGGCCCTTGGCTGATTCCTGATTCCTGACTCCTGATTCCTTCTGTAATTCAGTTCTTCGACAAGTCGACGACGACGGTGCCGGTCGCGAGCGAGAGGTTCTTGTCGAAGGCGCCCCGATAGCTCTCGTACAGCGACTGGCGCTCCTCGGGAAACGCGTCGTACAACGCCTTCATGATCGTGTAATCGGCGCCGCTGACGACCGGATGGATGATGTGCACGTAGGCGATATTGCCATCCGCCAGCGGCTTGCTGATTTTCATCACGTGCCAACCCGCCGCCTGCTGCTTGCGTTGCGGGTCCGACGATTTCTGCAGTGCCTCGCGTAGCCGCGTCATCACCTTCTCGAAGTCGGCCGTCTTGTCCGGCTTGATCGCCATCGTCCAGAGCGCCGTGTCTCCGTCGAAGGTGAGCGCCTGCGTGGGGGCGCCGCTGTCGCCTTGCTGCGCCCTCACAGGAGCGTGCATGAACGCCACGGGAAGCGCAAAGAGCACGAAGAGCACGCCCGTCAGAGTTCGCAATCTGTATTGAGTCACACGAACACCTCCATCGACCCGTCTACCCCGTCCGTTCGAGCAGGCCTTCAGGCCACCATAGCTCGCGGGTCGTGAGCGGACGAATCCGGTCGAGGCCGTATTTTTGCGGGCAGAAGATCTGGATCGCGTTCGGGAGGATTGTGACAGCTGTTCCGCGCTAACATCGGCACGATGCGTCCGCTTGCGCACGTCACCATTCGGACCGCGCTCATCGTTGGCTTTGGCCTCACGCTCGGCCTTTGGCTCTTTGCGGGCTATCAGGTCACGCAACGCGTCAGCGCTGAGCAGCGCGAGGCGGCTGAGACGAACGCACGTTATGTCAGCGCGCAAGAGCTGCTCGCGTCGATCCGCGGTCAGGTCCTCGTCGTGTCGGTGGTCGTCGGCGACGCGCTGCTCGACCCTGATCCACAGATGCCGTCCCATCGGCTGGACGTGCAGCGGCTCTTCCGTGCGATCGACGGGTCGTTGGCGGAATATGTGCCGGTTGTCGACGAGAAGATCGAGCTCCTCCGCATCGCTGCGCTTCATGAGGAAGTGGCCGAATTTCGACGCGCCTCGGAGGCCGTGCTCAGCTTCGACGGCCCTCCATCGCAGTGGGATGGTCCGCTGCGTCTTCGTCGTCTGATGCCGAAACGGGAGGCGGCCATCCGGGCCTCCGACGATCTCCAGGCTTTCAACCGGGCCGCGTTCATCGAGGTGCAGCGCGCCGTCAGTCAGCGCCAGGCAGAGATGCAGCGGCAGCTGTGGAAGATCTTCGGCATCGCACTCTTCATCGGACTCACGATCGCGTGGTTCGCCTCGCGTCACGCCACGAGGCTCGAGCATCGCCTCGTCGAGCAGCGGGCTCGCGAAGCGGAAGTGTCCGCCGATCTGCAGCGGCTATCGGCAAGGCTGATTCAGGTACAGGAAGACGAACAGCGGCGGATCGCGCGTGAGCTGCACGACGAGGTCGGCCAGGCCTTGAGCGCCGTCAAGGTGGAGCTCACCGTCGCCGAGCGGCGCCTCGAGCGCCTGCAGGGGACGTCGGATCTGCTGGCAGATGCGCACTCGAGTGCGGATGGGGCGCTGCGTAGTGTTCGCGACTTGACGCATCTGCTGCACCCGTCAGCGCTCGATGATCTGGGTCTCGTTTCGGCGCTGGCGTCTCAGGTGCGAGAGTTCCGCCGGCGACACAGCGTTGCGATGGCATTCGTGAACGAGGGCTCCGACGATCGGCCGCACCCCGAGGTGGAGCGCGCAATCTATCGCGTCGTGCAAGAGGCGCTGACCAACATCGCGCGCCACTCGCGCGCGCGCTCCGGCCGCGTGCGCCTCGCGATCGGCACACCGACGATCCGCGTCGTCGTCGAAGACGATGGCATCGGGTTCGATCCCGCGGAAGTCGAGCGCCCCGGGCGGCGGCGGGGGCTGGGCCTGCTCGGGATGCGAGAGCGGGTGACGCAACTGCGCGGCCGGCTGCATATCGACAGCGCGCCGACGCGAGGAACCAGAATCGAAGCCGCGCTGCCCCGCGTCGAGCGTCCGTCGTCCATCGACGATGTGCCGGACGAGCGGGTCGTCTCGGCGTTATTGAGTCATCAGAGCAATCCGGAGGTGGACCGTGAGTGAGCTTCGCGTGCTTCTCGGCGACGATCATGCCGTGTTGCGGCAGGGTCTTCGCAAGATCCTCGAGGACCGTCGCGAATGGCGCGTCATCGCCGAAGCGGGGAATGGCCGCGACGCGGTGCGTGAGGCGCTCGAGCTCAAGCCCGATGTCGCCGTGTTGGACATCGGCATGCCGATGTTGAACGGGATCGAGGCGACGCGACAGATCGCCCGACGCGCACCGTCTGTCCGCGTCGTCATCCTCAGCATGCATAGCGACCAGGCCTACGTCACTCAGTCTGTGCACGCCGGGGCACGCGCGTACGTCCTGAAGGAGTCTGCGGGCGACGAGCTCATCGAGGCCATCGGCACGGTTGCGTCCGGAGGCACGTTCTTCAGTCCGGCGGTCGCGCAAGTCGTGTTCGACGATTACGTCCGCGGGCTGGCGGATCGGGGCATTCACGACCGATACGACCTGTTGTCCGAACGTGAGCGCGAAGTGCTGCAGCTCGTGGCCGAGGGCCGGAGCAGCAGGGAAATCGGCGACCTGCTATCGATCAGCCCCGCCACGGTCGAAACACATCGCACGCATGTGCTGCAGAAACTGGGATTGCGGAACACGGCCGAGGTGGTCCGCTACGCAGCGCGACGAGGTATCGTCACCTAACGAAGGCCTCAGGGCTCGGGCTCCGGCCCCTGAGGCCTGAGTTTCCTGGCTGAGTTTGCATGGGCAGCCTGGCTGACTAAGGATCAACCATGGTGGCTGAGGTGCTCGAGGCCGTCGAATGTCGCCCCTCGGGGGCCCATCTCGTGATGCTGTCGGATTTCGACGGCACACTCACGCCGTTCACCGTCGATCCAACGATGGCGGACCTCCGTCAAGAGACAAGGGGGCTCATCGAGGCGCTTTCGGCCCGAGCGGACGTCAGTGTGGGGCTCATCAGCGGGCGGCGGGTCGACGATCTACGCGGGCGCGTAGCTCTACCGGACCAGGTATATCTCGCCGGGCTGCACGGCCTTGAAATCCGGCGCGGCGACTTGTCGTGGAGCCACCCCGATTTGATGGACTCCCGAGAGCTGATCGACGACGTCGTCGATGCGATGGATCGCGCGGTGGGGCGGGTCGACGGCGTTCGCCTCGAGCACAAGGGCATGGCGCTCACGGTTCACGTGCGCGGGGCGGCGCCGCCGTTGCGGCAAACGGTGTTGGAGCAGGCACAGCAAGTGGCGCAACCCTGGCTTCAAAGCGGTGCCCTGAAAGCGCTGGCCGCGAACGAGGCCTTCGAGCTGCTGCCGAACATCCTCTGGACCAAAGGGGACGCGGTTCAGTGGATCGTCGACCACGTGCAAGCGCGCGTCGATCGGCCAGTGTGGTGCGTGTTCTTTGGCGACGACGTCACCGACGAGGATGCGTTCGAGGCGACGAGCACGGACCTCAGTGTCGTCGTCGGGCGCCGGCCGTCAGCCGCTCGCATGCGCTTGGAGTCTCCCGCGGACGTCATCGCCGTGCTCGCAGGAATCAATGGCGGACGTCCGGAGGGGACCTTGTGAGCATGACGTCCGCGGACCTCGTACGCACGCTTGCCGACCGCCTCCGCGACACCAAGCTCGTGGTCGTGGCGAATCGGCAGCCGTACATGCACGTGAAGCACACGATGCAGCGCACCGGCGTGATGCGCTGGCTGATGCGACAGGGCGACAAGGTGAGCATTACGTGCACCCGCCCTGCCAGCGGGCTGGTCACCGCGCTCGATCCCGTGATGCAGGCGTGCGGTGGCACCTGGGTCGCACACGGCAATGGATCTGGCGATCGCGAGGTCTCGGATTCCGCGGGTCGCGTCGCCGTGCCGCCCGAGCGGCCGAAGTACTCATTGCGGCGCGTCTGGTTGAAGCCGGTCGAGGAAGACGGCTACTACTACGGCCTGTCGAACAACGCCCTCTGGCCGTTGTGTCACATCGCGTACGCGAGGCCGATGTTCAACGAAGGTGACTGGCAGCATTACGCCGCCGTCAACCGGCGATTCGCGGACATCGTCCTCGAGGAAATCGCCGGCAGCCGCGCCATCGTCTTCGTCCAGGACTACCACTACGCACTGCTGCCGCGCTACGTGAAGAACGCCCGACCCGACGCAGTCGTGTGTCAGTTCTGGCACATCCCGTGGCCAAACCCCGAGGCCTTCCGGATCCTGCCCTGGCAGAGCGAAGTGCTGGACGGTCTGCTCGGCAACGACCTGCTCGGGTTCCACCTGCAGTATCACTGCAACAATTTCCTCGAGACGGTCGATCGCACGATCGAAGCGCGGATCGATCACGAAACGTTCTCCGTCTATCGCGGCGGCCATCGGACCGCGATCAGGCCGTATCCGATCAGCATCGATCCGAGCATCTGGAACGACGTTCCACCGGGAACGGCGACATGGGCGCGCGAGGTGGCCGCGACGAGGCGCCGTCTCGGTGCGGGCGACCGGCGCATCGTGATGGGGGTCGATCGGCTCGATTACACGAAGGGGATTCCCGATCGGCTGCTGGCGTTCGATCGATTCCTCGGCCGCTATCCCGAGTGGCGCAACAAGGTCGTCTTCGTCCAGGTTGGATCGCCGACACGCGATCAGCTCGATCGCTATCGTGAATTGAGCCGCGAGGTCGACGAGCTCGTGACCCGCATCAACGATCGGCACGGGGATTCGCAGTGGACGCCGATCATCTACCGCCGTGAGCATCACGCGCCCAAGGAAGTCGCGGCACTCTATCGCGCGTCCGACGTCTGCGTCGTCTCATCGCTGCACGATGGGATGAACCTGGTCGCGAAGGAATTCGTGGCGGCGCGCACCGACAACGCGGGCATCCTCGTGCTCTCGCGGTTTGCCGGCGCAGCCAAAGAGCTCGCCGACGCGCTGCTGGTCAACCCCTTCGCGCCCGACGAGTTCGCCGAAACGATCCACTCGGCGCTCAAGATGTCGATTGCCGAGGCCGGCCGGCGCATGCGCGCATTGCGCGCGCACGTCTGTGGGCACACGGTATTCGATTGGGCCGCACGCGTGCTCAGCGACGCGTGTGACGTCGCGGACGCGCGAGCGTAGCCACTACGGCCGGTTCTTGTACGCGTGAAAGACCGCGCGATCCTGACGGAACGCGGCCGAAAGGCCGTTCTTGCCACTCAACCGATGCCATAACGCGCGCGACGCGCGGAAGGTCACCGATCGCATCGGCGTGATCACGTCGACGCCTGTGAAGCCGACGCTCCGCAGCATCCCGATCACGGCGGCGTGATTCGGGCCCCACCAGTTGGTCGGATCGCCGTTCAGCTCTCGGTCAGGATAAAAGGCGGCTGCTGGCCGGCGCATGCCGACCATGTCGACCACCGTCTCGAGGATGAGCAGGTCCCGTGTCACCAAGGCCACTCGCTCCAGCGCGAGGAGCGGGTTTGGAAGATGGTAGAGGACACCGAGGAAGAGCACGACGTCGAACGAGCCGACGCGCTCCGGGCTCAGACTCATGACGTCGAGGTCGACGTCTTCCACGCGCGACTGGAGCGCCGTTCGTGCGAGCTCGAAGCCGGCCTTGCCTTGACCCGTGTCCCACCCAAGGCCATGCCACGCGTATGAATCGCTGGCGACGACCCGCGCGGCGCGGCGGCGTTCGGCCTCGAACGAGAAGAACCCATCCCACGCGCCGATGTCGAGCACCGACCGGCCCGACAGATCCTCAGGCAATTGCAGTCTGGCCAGGCGTTCGGGCGTGTTGTCGACGCCCCTGGTCACGATGCCGTGGCCCAGATCGATGGTGTGGTACCACCGGAGCGCCTCGACGCGCATCCTCAACTCGTCGGTTGTCATCGCGTCGGACGGGATTCTATGTTGCTGCTTGATATAATTCCGGACTGAACCAGTCGGATATGCCTGTCGCCTTGCCCGGCCATCGCCAGACAGTCTCGTCTGTCCTCGATTTGATTGGGAATACTCCTCTTATCCGTCTGTCGAGTTTCGAGACGGACCTGAGGAATGTCGAGCTATACGCGAAAGCGGAGTGGAGGAACCCGGGCGGCTCGGTCAAGGATCGGGCGGCCGCTCGCATGATCGCCGACGGGGAGCGCTCAGGCGCCCTGACCCGCGAAAAGATCATCCTGGACGCGACCTCGGGCAACACCGGGATCGCCTACGCGATGATCGGCGCGGCACGCGGCTACCGCGTGCGATTGTGCGTCCCAGAAAACGTGACGCCGGAGCGGAAACGCATTCTGAAGGCGTTTGGCGCCGACGTCGTCTACACCGACCCGATGCAGGGATCCGACGGGGCGATCATTCGCGTCAAACAGATGTACGAAGAGAACCCGGGGCTGTACTTCTATCCCGATCAATACAACAACCCCGGGAACTGGCGTGCCCACTACGACACGACGGGTCCCGAAATCCTGGAGCAGACCGGGAGTCGAGTGACGCATTTCGTTGCCGGGCTGGGCACGAGCGGCACGTTCGTCGGCGCCGGGCGACGATTCCGCGAAGTGAACCCGGCGATCAAGTTGATCTCGGTGCAGCCCGACTCGCCCCTGCACGGCCTCGAAGGCTTGAAGCACATGCAGACCGCCATCGTGCCGGGGATCTACGATGCCTCGCTGGCCGATGAAGATCTGGCCGTCAGCACCGAGGATGCGTTCGAGCTGACGCGCCGCCTGGCACGAGAGGGACTGTTCGTCGGCATTTCCAGCGGAGCGAATCTCGCGGGAGCGCTGACGGTCGCGCGGCGAAGTGCGAACGCGGTCGTCGTGGTCATCTTCCCCGACGGCGGCGAGAAGTACCTGTCGGAACGCCTGTGGGACGAGGAGCAGATCTGATGGCGTTGTCGCTCCAATCGGGCGTGAAGGACGCCATTGCCGCTCACGGCATCGAGGCCTATCCAAACGAGTGCTGTGGTGCGCTGATTGGTCGCGATGGCGTGGTCACGCACACGCTGGCGCTGGCCAATGTGACCGATGAGGGACCACGCCGCCGCTTTCGTGTGAGCGATCGCGACTATCTGCAGTGTGAGAAACGAGCGAAGGAACTCGGCGGGGAGTTGCTCGGGTTCTATCACTCCCATCCCGATCATCCGGCCAGACCGTCGCAGTACGATCTCGATCACGCGCTGCCGTTCTTCTCCTACATCATCATCGCCGTTCGCGCCGGCACGCCCGAGGACATGACGTCCTGGCGATTGCGCGAAGACCGTTCCGCCTTCGACCAGGAACAACTGACATATGGCCAACACCATTCACATCCCGACGCCGCTGCGCCCGTTCACGGACAAGAACGAGTCCGTTGAAGTCAGCGGTGCCACCGTCGGTGAGCTGCTCGCCGATCTGACGACGCGTTATGAGGGTCTCCGCAAGCACCTCTATGCCGACAACGGCAAGCTGCGGAACTTCGTCAACGTCTATCTGAACGACGAGGACATCCGCTACCTGCAGCGCGAGAGCACGCCCGTGAAGGCCGGCGACACCTTGAGCATCGTTCCCTCGGTCGCCGGGGGTGCGCCAACGGACGTCGTAGAGGCGGGTCTTAAGACCCGCCGGACAGATGCCGACGGATTACCGAGTCTCTCCCCCGAAGAGATCAAGCGCTACAGCCGTCACCTGATCATGCCGGAGATGGGCATGGACGGGCAGCGCAAGCTGAAGGCATCGAGCGTGCTCTGCATCGGCGCCGGCGGACTGGGCTCTCCCGCGGCGATGTATCTCGCCGCCGCGGGCATCGGCCGCCTCGGCATCGTCGACTTCGATGTCGTCGACTACAGCAACCTGCAGCGGCAGCTGCTGCATACGACGAACGACGTCGGCATGTCGAAGCTCGAGTCGGCCAGGAACAAGGTCGTCGCGCTCAACCCGCACGTGCAGGTCGAAACGTACGAAGAGGCGCTGTCGTCCGAGAACGCGATGCGGCTGTTCAAGGGCTACGACGTCATCCTCGATGGCACCGACAACTTCCCGACGCGGTATCTCGTGAACGACGCGTGCGTGTTGTCGGGTATTCCGAACGCTTACGGGAGCATCTTCCGGTTCGAAGGGCAAGCGTCTGTGTTCGCGACCAAAGAGGGGCCGTGCTACCGCTGCCTCTATCCCGAACCGCCGCCGCCCGGACTCGTGCCGAGCTGCGCGGAAGGCGGAGTGCTTGGCGTACTTCCCGGCATCATCGGGGTGATTCAGGCGACCGAATCGATCAAGCTGATCACCGGGATCGGTGAGCCGCTGATTGGCCGCTTCCTCATCTACGACGCGCTGAAGATGCGCTTCCGTGAGCTGAAGCTGAAGAAGGATCCGGAGTGCCCGGTGTGCGGCGCCAATCCGACGGTCACCAAGCTGATTGATTACGAACAGTTCTGCGGCGTGCGGCCAGAGCCGCAGGCGGCGCAGACGACGGGAGGTTCCGTGAACGAGTGGGAGATCACGCCGGTCGAGTTGAAGAAGAAGCTGGACGCTGGCGAGACGCCGTTCATCCTGGACGTGCGCGAGCCCAACGAGTACCAGATCAACCGGATTCCCGGATCGACGCTGATTCCGCTCGGCGAGCTGCCGCGGCGTTATCAGGAGCTGCCGCGCGACCGCGAGATTGTCGCCCACTGCAAGATGGGCGGCCGCAGCGCAAAAGCTCAGGATTTCCTGAAGTCCGTCGGGGTGACGAACGTGAAGAACCTCAAGGGCGGGATCCTGGAATGGATCGATAAGGTCGATCCATCTCAGCCGAAGTACTGAACCCCGACCAATATTGACGGATTTCCCCCGGGGAACTAGAATACCGACTGGAGAAGTCGGACTTATCAGGTTTGCATGCTAAGGCTCTCAAAGAAGGCCGACTACGCGCTGATTGCGATGAAGCACCTCGCCCAGAAGCATCGGGCGACATCCACATGCGCGCGTGAGATTGCGGAGCAATACGACATCCCGATCGAGCTGATGGCCAAGGTGCTGCAGCGGCTCGTACGGAACCGGCTGCTCGTGTCCACGCAGGGGACACGTGGGGGCTACACGCTGGGCCGCGCGCCGAGCTCGATCAGCGTCGCCGACGTGATCGAGGCGATCGACGGCCCGTTCACGGTCACCGCGTGCACGTCGGACAAACACGACTGCGAGCAGTACAGCAAGTGCAGTGTTCGCGACCCGCTCTGGCAGATTCGCGAGCGGATTGCCGCGACGCTCGGGACTGTGACGCTGGCCGACATGGCGGCCGAACCCGATCCCGTGGTGACGTCGCCTGTGGCCGTTGTGCGTAAAGGCGCTTAGAACGATGAAGCTTCCGATTTACATGGACTACCACGCTACGACGCCCGTCGACCCACGGGTGCTCGAGGCGATGCTGCCGTACTTCACGCAGCAGTTCGGCAACGCGGCCAGCCGCAATCACTCCTTCGGCTGGGAGGCCGAGGAGGCTGTCGAAAACGCGCGCAAGCAGGTCGCCGACCTGATTGGCGCGAGCGCGAAGGAAGTCATCTTCACCAGCGGCGCCACCGAGTCGAACAACCTCGCGATCAAGGGCGTCGCGGAGATGTATCGCGAGAAGGGCAATCACATCATCACGTGCGTCACCGAGCACAAGGCGGTGATCGACACCTGCAAGAAGCTCGAGAAGCAGGGCGCGCGCGTGACGTATCTCCCGGTGCAGAAGGATGGACGCATCAGCGTCGACGAGTTGCGCGATGCCATCACCGACAAGACCATCCTAATCACGCTCATGACCGCCAACAACGAGATCGGCGTGCTGCAGCCGATCGCCGAGGTCGGCGCGATCGCGAAGGCGAAGGGGATTCTGTTCCACACCGACGGCGTGCAGGCGGCCGGCAAGATCCCGGTGAGCGTGAACGACCTCAAGGTGGATCTCTTTTCGCTGAGCGCGCACAAGGTCTATGGCCCGAAGGGCGTCGGTGCGCTCTACGTGCGTCGGCGCAATCCGCGCGTGCTGTTGTCGGAGCAGATCAGCGGCGGCGGTCACGAGCGTGGCATGCGGTCCGGGACGTTGAACGTCCCAGGGATCGTCGGGCTGGGCAAAGCGGCCGAGATTGCCAGGAACGACATGGCCGCGGAGAGCGAACGGCTGCGTCAGCTGCGCGATTACCTCAACGAGCAGCTGCATCGCAATCTCGACGAGCTGTACATCAATGGCTCGATGGAGCACCGGCTGCCGCACAACCTGAACGTGAGCTTCGCCTACGTCGAAGGGGAATCGCTGCTGATGGGCATCAACGACGTGGCGGTCTCGTCCGGGTCGGCCTGTACCTCGGCGAGCCTCGAGCCGTCTTATGTACTGAAGGCCCTTGGCGCGGGCGACGATCTCGCCCACTCGTCGATTCGCTTCGGCCTCGGCCGGTGGACGACGCGGGAAGAGGTCGATTACGTGGTGGAGAAGTTGACCAGTGTGGTGCGGCGCCTGCGTGAGATGTCGCCGCTCTACGAGATGGTGAAAGAGGGCGTCGACCTCTCGAAGATGCAGTGGGTCACGCACTAGGCGTAATTCAAAATGCAAAATGCAAAATGCAAAACCGAGGGTGCATTTGATTTTGAATTTTGAATTTTGAATTTTGCATTACGGAGATAAAGCCAATGGCTTACTCGAACAAAGTGATCGATCACTACGAGAACCCGCGCAACGTCGGCTCGCTGCCGAAGAACGATGTCAACGTCGGCACGGGGCTCGTCGGGGCGCCGGAGTGCGGCGACGTCATGAAGCTGCAGGTCAAGGTGAACCCGGATACCGGGGTCATCGACGATGCGAAGTTCAAGACGTTCGGCTGCGGCTCGGCGATCGCGAGCTCGAGCCTGGCGACCGAATGGCTGAAGGGCAAGACGGTCGATCAGGCGCTGGCGATCAAGAACACCGACATCGTCGCCGAGCTGTCGCTGCCGCCGGTGAAGATTCACTGTTCGGTGCTCGCCGAGGATGCGATCAAGGCGGCGATCGCCGACTACAAGGCGAAGCAGGAAAAAGACAAGGGCGTTCCGGCCACGGCTGGTCACGCACAACCGAGCGCCTGACGCGCGCACGTAGGGCCGCCTCGAGGCGGCCCAACAGACGATGATTCAGATTAGCGAGTCCGCCGCGCAGAAGATTCAGTCGCTGATGGCCAAGCAGGGCATCCACGACGGCGGTCTTCGTGTGGGCGTGAAGGGCGGCGGCTGCTCCGGTCTGAGCTACACGTTTGCCTGGGAGAAGGAGCCGCGGCTCGGCGACGAGGTCTTCGAGGAACACGGCGCGAAGATCTACGTGGACCGTAAGAGCTATCTCTTCCTGAACGGCACGACGCTCGACTACGACACGGCGCTGCTGTCGCGGGGCTTCGTCTTCAACAACCCGAACGCGAAGCAGACCTGCGGCTGTGGCAGCTCGTTCGGCGCGTGACGCGTCGGCGGCTGCCCATCGATCCATGACTCCCGACGCGATACCCGTTCACCACGTATCGACCCTCGAGTGCCGCAGCTGCGGTGCAGGCGCTCCTGTCGACGAGCACTTCTGCCCGCAGTGCAGCCGCATCCTCGCGCTCGGGCGGCACGGCGACTACTTCACCTTTCTCGGCCTGCCGCGCAAGCTGACGATCGATCCACCGGAGCTCGAGCGACGCTTCCGCGATTTGAGCCGCCAGTTTCACCCCGACTACTACTACAACGCGACGCCGTCGGAACGGATCGCCAGCCTCGAGCGCTCGTCGTATCTGAACGACGCCTATCGCGCACTGCGCAATCCGGCGACGCGGGTGGAGCATCTGCTGGCGATCGAAGGCCTGCCGTCGGTGAAGTCGGAAGAAGGTGCGGCCAAGGTACCGCCCGGACTGCTCGAAGAGGTGTTCGCGCTGAACGAGGAACTGGACGAGATTCGCGAAGCGCGGGAGGCCGGGGGCGATGCGGCCGCGCTTCGGTCGCGTCTCGATGCGGCACGGACGCCGATCGACGAGAAGCGCGCCTCGCACGAGCGCGAGCTCGAAGCGCTCTCGGCGCAATGGGACGGTCTGCTCGAGACCGGGTCGCCGGAGGAACGTCACGCGACGCTCGACGCGCTGCGCGAGCGACTGCTGGAACGGAACTACATCAACAACCTGCTGGCCACCATCGAACGTGAGGCGGCCAGCCTCGGAGGACGCGCGGGCTGAAGCCCGCGCTCTACGCGCGTGTTTCGTAGCGCGGGGTCTTTAGACCCCGCGATGACAACGATGGGCAAAGTCGTCGGAATCGACCTCGGCACGACCAACAGCCTCGTCGCCTACGTGCGCGACGGCGCCCCGGTGGTCATTCGTGACAGCTCGGGCGACGCGCTCGTGCCGTCCGTCGTGTCGATCGACGAGCGTGGGACGGTCTTCGTCGGCCGCGAGGCGCAGCGGCGTTTGCTGACCGCGCCCGGCCGGACGGTCTACTCGGTGAAGCGGTTCATGGGCCGCGGCATCGAGGACGTGCGCGACGATGCGGCGCTGCTGCCGTTCAAAATTATTGGCGCCCCTCGACAGGCTCGGGGCGGCCCGAGCGACGAGTCGAGGGCCGAGGCCGGAGGCGTGGTGCGCATCGGCCTGGGCGATCGCGAGTTCACGCCGCCCGAGATCTCGGCCTTCATACTCCGCGAGCTGAAGCAGCGCGCCGAGGATCACTTTCGCGACGAGGGCGAGTTCGACTTCGAGGTCGATCGCGCGGTGATCACCGTGCCCGCCTACTTCAACGACGCGCAGCGGGCCGCGACGCGTGATGCCGGGCGAATCGCCGGGCTCGAGGTGCTTCGCATCATCAGCGAGCCGACCGCCGCATCGCTGGCGTACGGATTGGAGAGACGCGATCGGGGCCTGATCGCCGTCTATGACCTCGGCGGCGGGACGTTCGACATCTCGATCCTTCGCGTCGAGGATGGCGTGTTCCATACGCTCGCCACCAATGGCGACACGCATCTCGGCGGCGACGACATCGATCGCCTGCTCGTCGAAGGCGTGCTCGCAGACGTCGGCAAAACGGACGCCGAGACGATCCAGGCGATCCGCAAAGCCGTCATTCAGGCGAAATGGGATCTGTCGGATCACGATCACGCGGAGATTCGTGTCGAAGCCTCGCGAACGTTGCCCAACGGCTATTCGCGCGCGCTGACGCGCGCCGAGTTCGAGGCCCTGATCCGCCCACTGGTCGATCGCACGCTCGGCCCGGTCAGGCAGGCGCTCGCTGACGCCGGTCTCGAACCGCGCGAGATCGACGAGGTCGTGCTCGTCGGCGGATCGACGCGCGTGCCCCTCGTCCGCCGGCTGGTCGGCGAGCTGTTCGGCAAGACGCCGCACAGCGATCTCAATCCCGACGAAGTGGTCGCCCTCGGCGCCGCCGTGCAGGCCGACATCCTGATCACCGGTCGGCGCGAGATGCTGCTGCTCGACGTCACGCCGCTGTCGCTCGGCATCGAGACTGTGGGCGGCGTGGTTTCGAAGATCATCATGCGCAACTCGACGATCCCGGCGACGGGACGCGAGATGTACACGACCAGCGTCGACAACCAGACGGCCGTCGACATCCACGTCGCGCAGGGTGAACGCGAGCTCGTCGCCGACTGCCGATCGCTGGCGCATTTCAAGCTGCGCGGCATTCCGCCGATGCCCGCCGGCATGCCGCGCGTCGAGGTGCGTTTCCAGATCGACGCGAATGGAATCCTGAGCGTCGCCGCGCGCGAGCTGAGGACCGGCATCGAGCAGGCGATCGAAGTGAAGCCGTCATATGGGCTGACCGATCAGGAGGTCGAGCGGATGCTCGTCGAGTCGTTCGAGCACGCCGCGGCCGACTTCGACGCGCGCCTGCTGATCGAGGCCAGGAATGAAGCGGAGACGGTTGTCACCGCGACCGAGAAGTCGCTCCGCCGGCCGGACTTCGACGCAATTGCGCGGGCCGAGCTGAAGCCCGCGGACGTCGAACGTATTCACGCGGCCCTCGCCGAACTCAAGCAGGTGATGTCGGCCAACGACCGCGATCTGATTCACGCGAAGACGGAAGCGCTCAACCATGCAACGCGGCATCTGGCCGAAGTGGTCATGAATCGCAGCATCCGTGAGGCGCTCGCCGGAAAGAATGTTCAGGACGTGTGATGCCTAAGGTGACTTTCATCAAGGACGGGAAGCAGACGACCGTCGAGTTCGAGCACGGCAAGCTTCCGTATTCACATCACGGGCTCCCGGAGTCGTTTCTCGACGTCGCAATGAACTTCGGCATTCCTCTCGAGCACGCCTGCGGCGGCAGCTGTGCCTGCACGACGTGTCATCTGTTCGTGCGTCAGGGCAAGGACAACCTCAGCGAAGAGCAGGACAACGAGATGGATCGCCTCGACACGGCATGGGACCTCAGGCCCGAGTCGCGTCTCGGCTGTCAGGCGGTCATCAAGGGCGACGTCGTCGTCGAGTTCCCGATGTATACGCGCAACTACGTCCAGGAGGGCGGCGCGATACAGCTCGGCAAGTCGGACGTCAAAGAAGAGAAGGAAGCGGGAGTGCGGCCGTGAAATGGATTGATTCCGAGGACATCGCCATCGCGCTCCACGAAAAATTTTCGTCCGTCGATCCGCTGACTGTCAGATTCACGGACCTTCGCGAGAAGGTCATGCAACTCGACGGCTTCGACGACGACCCCAAATCGTCGAACGAACCCAAGCTGGAAGCCATCCAGATGGCTTGGTACGAAGAATGGAAGGAAAACCAGTAGAAAACCAGTAGACTGGGTGGCACGTCTGAAGAGATGTGATGACTGGCAGGTATCTCGGACCGACGGCGGTTGTGCTCGTCGCGCTTGCGCAGGCAACACAGGCCTCGGCAGGTGCGCCAGGTGACCAGCCCGCTGCCCAGCCCAACACACAGGTCGACGTCAGCCGTCTGCCGATCAGCGTCGATCGCATTCATCGCCAGCTTCGTCAGACCACGGTTCGCGAGGAACGCGACGGGCTGAATCTTCGCTACATCGTCGATGTCTACGGCCAGGCGCCGCGTCTCGAGCTCTTCACGAAGCAGGACAACCTCGAGTACGGACCCGCCCCGTGGGGTGCGCCGACGCATCGGGACATGTTGAATGCCATGACGCCGCAGGAGTTCCGCGCCCCCGCAGCCAACTTCAACAATCTGCTCAACTGGTTCACCGGCCGGGCCAAGAAATAGCGTGCACGTCCTCGTCGTCGCTGCGACCGCAGCCGAGGTCGCCCCTGTTGTGTCGCAGCTGCGTCACACCACGAATCGGAGCGCGCGGGTGACGCGATACAGCGGCGGCGGGCACGACATCGATCTCCTCATCTCGGGCGTGGGCATGGTTGCCACCGCGGCATGGACCTCGCGCGAGCTGAATCGAGAGCGCTACGACCTGGCGCTGAATCTCGGCGTGTGCGGCAGCTTCAACCGTCTGCTCGAACCGGGACGCGTCGTCCACGTCGTCTCGGATCGCCTCGTGGAGCTCGGCGCCGAGGATGGCGACGCCTTCCTCACCATTCAGGAGCTGAAGCTGCTCGGCGACGACGAGTTTCCGTTTCAGCAGGGACGGCTGGTCAACGCGGCGCCGCCGGCGCATCGCGGTCTGACCGAGCTGCCCGCCGTCGACGGCATCACCGTGAATACCGTGCACGGCGACGAACGCTCGATCGCGTGCGTGGTCGAGCGGTTCAAGCCCGATGTCGAGACAATGGAAGGCGCCGGGTTCATGTATGCGTGTCTGATTCACGGCATCCCGTTCGCGCAGATCCGTGCCGTGTCGAATGCCGTCGAGCGCCGCAATCGCGGGGCGTGGAAAATGGACGTGGCGATTCGCGAGCTGGGCGCTGCTGCGGCGCGGCTGCTCGACCAATGAGACTGACGCTGGCGTTTTCTCCGTGTCCGAACGACTGCTTCATGTTCGATGCGATGGTGCATGGGCGCATCGACGTCGAAGGCCTCGAGTTCGAGGTTCGCCTGGCCGACATCGAGGCGCTCAACACGACCGCGTTCGCCGGCGCCGTCGACGTGACGAAACTCAGTTTTCACGCCTACGCCTACTGCGCCGAACGATACGTGCTGCTCGACGCCGGGAGCGCGCTCGGACGGAACTGCGGCCCGCTGCTGATCTCGAAACGCGCGATCGCGCGGGAAGAGGTTGCCGCCGGTGCGCTGCGGATCGCCATCCCCGGTAAGTACACGACCGCCCGCTTTCTGCTCGGTCTGGCGTTTCCCGCCGCGCGCAATACGACCGAGGTGCTGTTCTCGGACATCGAAGGGCGCGTGATCGACGGGACGTTCGATGCCGGCCTGATCATTCACGAGAACCGGTTCACCTACCAGGCGAAGGGACTCAAGAAGATCATCGATCTCGGTGAGTACTGGGAGGGTGAGACCGCGGCGGCGCTTCCCCTCGGCGGCATCGTGGTGAGCCGGCGGCTGCCGGTGGACGTGCAGCAGCGCGTGAACCGTGTGATGCGACGCAGCGTCGAATATGCGTTTGCGCACCGCGCGGCCAGCCTGCCGTTCGTGCGGGCGCATGCTCAGGAGATGAGCGAAGAGGTCATGTATCAACATATCGATTTGTATGTGAACGAGTACTCCGTCGATCTCGGTGAGGAGGGCCGCCGAGCGGTCGAAACGCTGTTTGCACGCGCACGAACCTCGGGAGTCATCCCGGCGGTGACCGACGAGATCTTTCTGGGCGCCTGACATGTATTTGCTGGAAACGGAACGGCTGGTGCTGCGGGCGCCGCGGCTCAACGACGCGCAGCCGATCTTCGAGCGCTATGCGTCCGATCCCGAGGTCACGCGTTATCTCGGATGGCCACGCCACACGTCGTTGGCCGACACGCGTGCGTTCGTGAAGTTCAGCACGACGGTGTGGAGCACGTGGAACGCCGGCCCGATGCTGGCGATCTCACGCGAGGACGGCACGCTGCTGGGCAGCACCGGTTTGAGCTTCGAAGCGTCCGATGTCGCCCAGACCGGCTATGTCTTCGCGAAAGATGCCTGGGGCCGCGGTTATGCGACCGAGGTGCTTCGCGCCATGACGGAGCTCGCGACGCAGCGCGGTGTGAAGCGCCTCTACGCGCTCTGCCATCCCGAGCACCGTGCGTCGTGGCACGTGCTGGAGAAGTGCGGCTTCTCGCGTGAGGCGGTGCTGCCGCGTCACTCGGTTTTCCCGAACCTGTCGCCTGATCCAGCCGACGTCGTCTCTTACGCGAGGACCCTCTGAGCCCTCAGGAATCAGGATTCAGGAATCGGGAATCAGGCATGGGCTAGTCATCAGGGTGAGGACGAGGGAATCAGCCCTACCAGGCGATGCGAAACGCGCGCTTGATCTTGGAGATGCGCGCCTCGTCGCGCTTGTAGAACGTCCATTGTTTGATCCGCTTGGTGCGGATAAACCCGGCGTGGGTGAGGATGCGAAGGTGCTCGCTCGCCGTCGGCTGGCTCACGCCCAGCTTCTGCGCAATGAGCAGGCCGCAGACGCCGTCCTTCACGAGATCGCCATCCCGTTGTCGTGGAAAATGCGCCGTCGGCGACTTCAGCCAGTTCAGGATCTCGAGACGGCGTTCGTTTGCGAGTGCCTTGATCACACTCGCCGTCAGCTCCTCCGGGTCGTCCGTCATGCGCATGCCGCCTCGCTACTGGTGGCGTCCGGCTTTGGCCGGGACCGCTCTGGTCAATTCGTATTGCCCCCGCAGACCACCACGCCAACGCGTTCGTCCGGGGCCGGTTGATAGGCGCGCGAGAGGAGCGCCGCGAACGCTGCAGCCCCGCCCGGTTCCGCCCGAAGACGCAATCTCTCCCACAGGTGCTGTTGCGCCCCGACGATGGCTTCGTCCGAGAGCAGGACGACGCGAGCGACGTAGGCCTGGGCGAGTGGAAACATCAAGTCGCCGACGCGACGCGGCCCCAGCGAGTCAGCCGCGATTCCACCTGCGGGCGCGTCCACCGGATGGCCCGCGCGCAGCGCGTTCGCCAAGGTCGGGGCCGCCTCGGGCTCTACGCCGATCAGCGTGACGCGCCCGGCGTACCACGCGGCGATGCCGCCGATCAGTCCGCCGCCGCCAACGGCGACGAGCAGCGTGTCGAGGTCCGGTGCCTGCTGCTCGAACTCCAACCCGACGGTCCCCTGGCCGAGCAGCGTCTCCACCTGATCGTAGGCGTGCACCTCGAACGCGCCGGCGTCGGCGGCCCATCGCCGGCTGGCGTCGAGCGCGTCGGCGTAGCAATCGCCCGAGAGCTGAAGCCGCGCACCGTAACTCGAAATCCGATCCTGCTTCGGTTGCGGCGTCGTCGTCGGCACGAAGATCGTCGCCGGGATGCCGAGCCGATTCGCCGCGAAGGCGACGGCCGCACCATGATTGCCGCCTGAGGCGGCGACGACGCCGGCGGCTGGAATGGCATGCGTCAGCAGATTCGCGAACGCGCCGCGCGGCTTGAACGACCCGCTGTGCTGCAGCAGTTCCAGCTTGAGGACCAGCCGCGCGGCGGTGACGCCGGCATCGCGCGCGTTGACCTCGATCACCGGCGTCTGCCGGATGTGCGGCCTGATCAGGCCGTCGATGCGGGCGATGTCGTGTCGCGCGACCACGGCGGGCATGGCCGGGCGATCATATCACTTCGTCGATTGGCTAAGTGACGATATGGAGTGCAGCGCGGGTCACCCCCCCCGCGATTGGAGACCAGATCGGCGTCAGGGTGAGGGAGGCCCGACGTATATCCCTGGGCCGCCTGAAGGCGTCCCCTACGGACGAATGCTGTGCGCCACGCGCGTGATGATGTGGTGGAGCTGGCGCAGCCCCTCGGTCAGCGCCGCTGGGCCCGGCTGCAGGATGTAGGCCGACTTGATCTCGTAGATGTGTCCGTTGCGCACGGCGGGGATCGTGTCCCAGCCGGGCCGCGACGCGATCGTGTTCGTCCGCACGCTCTTGCCGCACCACGACGCGATGATCACGTCGGGTTGCCGGCGGACGACTTCCTCGGGTGCAACGATCCGCTGCTTGGCGAGCTTGCCCGCACGGAGCTCCGGAAAGATCGTCTCGCCGCCGGCGATTTCGACCAGCTCCTCGACCCACTTGATGCCGGAGATGATCGGTTCGTTCCACTCCTCGAAAAAGACGCGAGGGCGGACGCGGAGTCGTGACGATGCCTCGCGAGTGGCGTCGATCTCGAGCTCCAGTCTCGACGCGAGCCGATCCGCATCCGGGCCCCGTCCGATCATCGCGCCCAGCGTGCGAATCATCTGCAGAATCTCCGGCACGCTGCGCTGATTGAAGACCATCACCGGATAGCCGCGCTTGATCAGCTCTGCGGCGATATTCGCCTGCAGATCGGAGAACGCGAGAATCAGGTCGGGCTCGAGCGCCTCGATGCGGTCGTACTTGGCGTGAATGAACGCGGAGATGCGCGGCTTCTTGCGGGCTTCGGGCGGACGTACCGCGTAGCCCGACACCCCGACGACACGGTCGCCCTCACCGAGCAGATACAGCGTCTCGGTGGTCTCGTCCGTCAGGCAGACGATGCGGGATGGGAAGGCGCTCATGATGCCAGCTGCAGATCGCGCCACACGAACGGCTCGCGGGTCACGGTCTCGCCAGCCTCCAGAGTCAACGGATGGTGGAACATCGGCCCCGCATAGACGCAGGAGTGGAATTCGCCTTTCTCGCCGCAGGGATCGATCCCGCTGGGTAGATCGGCGAGCAGCGATCGATCGAACTCACGTCCGATGAACGAGGCGTCGAGCACGCGCGTGTCGACGCAGGCGAGCCGCGCCCGCAACCCGGCTGCCATCATGTCCTCTGCGAGCTGCGCGGTGGGAAGGCCCCATACCGGAAACAGCGGCTCGAGCCCGGTGCCGGCGAGCCGTTCCTCGCGGTACTTGCGAACGTCCTCGAGGAACAGATCGCCGAATGCGACGTGCGTAAAGCCGTTTGCGACCGCCGCGGCGACGGCGGTGCGCATGCGCGTCTCGTACTCCTCGTTCGAGCACGGGTGCGGGATCGGCACGACCACCAACGGCAGGCCCGCCGCGGCTGCCTGCGCCTCCAGCACGTCCCGCCGCACCGCGTGCATCGCGACGCGGTTCACCGCTTCGTTGACGGTGGTCAGCAGCGACGCGACCGACCCGGGATGCTGCTGATTCAGCATGTGCAGCGCCCAGGCGCTGTCCTTGCCGCTGCTCCACGAGAGGAGGATCTTCATCGGTTTACTTGAACGCCTCGGGATGCAGTGTCCGGGCAATCGTTTCGGTCGCCTCGCCGACGCGCGGACCGGGGACGACGAGAAACTGCCCGGTCAGGATGTGAACGCGGTTGTTCTTCACTGCTGGAATGGAGCTCAGCGTCATCCACACGCTGCGCTCCTTGGCCAGTTGGGCCGCTGACAGGTCCTCTCGCACCCGCACCTCGAGGATCACGTCGGGTGCGCGCGCGAGGATCGTCTCGATGGACGGCTGAACCGACTCGCGCGCCACGTCGGCGAACACGTCGCTGCCGCCGGCCACGCCGAGGACGTCGTGCAGGAAGCCGACGCCGCCGTTGACGAAGATGCCCCGCAGCGATCCGGGATCGCGCTCGAACACGAGCAGCGTGCGAAGCCGCGGCCGGCCGGCGACCCGCGCCCTGATCCCGTCCAGATGCGTCTGCATGCTGCGGGCGAGCCGCTCGGCGTCCGGGGTACGTCCCACCGCCGCCCCCAGTTCCCGGAGCGTGGAGAAGATGCCGGCCAGGCCTGCATGACGGTAGTTGTACGTTCGGATCTTGGCCCGTTCCAGTTGTTGCTGGGCGTCGGTCTGCGATCCATACACGATGACGAGGTCCGGTCGCAGCGACAGGATCCGCTCCATGTTGGGATCCAACAACGCGCCGACGCGCGGCAGCGACGTCACGGCCGGCGGGTAATCGTCGAAGTTGCTGACGCCGACGACGTGCGGCCCGGCACCGAGCGCGAACAGCATCTCCGTCAGCGCCGGCACGAGCGACACGATCCGCATCCCCTGCGCGCGCGGCCGCGCGACGCCGGCGACACACAGCACGGCGACGAGGACGACCGCGAGTCGCGTTACGCCCGTCGTATGAGCAGCCATAGGAAGAACGGTCCTCCGAGCATCGCCGTCACGACGCCGACCGGGATCTCGACGGGCGCCATCAGCGTGCGCGCGGCCAGATCGCATGCGACCAGAAATGCAGCGCCGAACAACGCCGAAGCCGGGAGAACGATGCGGTGGTCGACGCCGACGAGGAGCCTGACGAGGTGCGGCACCACGATGCCGATGAAGCCGATCGGCCCCGAGAGCGATACCGCCGCAGCCGTCGCCAGCGATGCGCTCACGAATGCGAGACGCTGCGCGCGTGCGACCTCGACGCCACGCGCGGCCGCGGCATCAGCGCCGATGCTCAGCAGATTCAAGGACGAGGGCAGGAACGCGAACATCGCGAACGCCGCGAGGACCAGCGGCAGCGAGGCGACGATCGGCTGGAAGCTGCCGACGTCGAGGTCGCCCATCAGCCACCGCGTCGCGCGGTAGACCTGGGCGAAATCCGCCAGATACTGCACGAACAGAATCAGCGCCGAGAAGAACGCGTTGAGCGTCACGCCTGCAAGCAACAGCACCGTCGTCGACATCGCGCGCCCCTCCATCGTGGCGAGCCGATAGACGATGCCGGCCGCCGCCGCGGCGCCGACGAGACTGGCGAACGGCACTCCAGAGAATGGGCCGATGGCGACGCCGAGCCCCAGCGCAATGGCCAGCATGGCGCCGAGCGACGCGCCGGCCGACACGCCGAGCGTGAACGGCGTGGCGAGCGGGTTTCGCAACATGGCTTGAAACACCACGCCGGCCGCGGCCAGCGCCGCGCCCGTGACCGCGCCCGCCAGCACGCGCGGCATCCGCGCGACGAAGAAGATCTGCGCGTCGACGTTGTCGGCGAAGGGGATCGACCGATCGAACACGCGCGCCAGGCTGATCGACGTGCTGCCCACCAGCGGCGCGAGCAAGCAGGTCACGACGGCGATCGCGCCGAACCCGCCGACCGTGCGCAGGAGCCTGGCTCGAATCGGACGATGTGCGATCGAGCCGGCGACGCCGATCGTGGAGTCGACCGCGTTCATCGCACCCGTGCCACCGGCGTCACCGTGAGGTGGCCGGCGCCCTCGTGATAGCGCACGTCCGCAACCACGTCGTACATCTGCCGCACCATCTGCGCGGTGAGCACCTCGGCGGTCGCGCCCTGCGCGAGCACGCGGCCGTCGCGCATCAGCACGAGCCGGTCGCACAGCGCCGCGGCGAGGTTCAAGTCGTGCGTCGCCATCAGCATGGTCATGCCGCGAACGCGATTCAACCGCGACAGCAGAGCCGCGACCTCGAGCTGATAGCCGAGATCGAGCGACGCCGTCGGCTCGTCGAGCAACAGCACGTCCGAGGCTTGGGTCAATGCGCCGGCGATGATGACGCGCTGCTTCTCGCCGCCGCTCAGCGTCATGTAGGCGCGATCGGCCAGGTGGGCGGTGCCCGTTGCCTGCAGCGCATCACCGGCGAGCGCGAGGTCGGCGGGACCCTCGAGCTGCAGCAATCCGAGATGCGGATGCCGGCCCATCAGCACCATCTCCATCACGGTGTAGTCGAACGCGGGGTGCGTTTCCTGCGGCACCACGGCGATCCGCCGCGCGATCTCACGGCGCGACAGACTAAGCAGTGAACCCCCGTTCAAGGTGACCGTGCCCTCGTGCGCCGCGATCATCCCCGAAAGCAGCTTGAGCAGCGTCGTCTTGCCGCAGCCGTTCGGACCAAGGAGTCCGGTGAATGACCCGCGGGGCACGTCGACGCTCACGCTGTGCAGCGAGAAGCGACTCGCGCCGGACCTGACGTAGGCGTACGAGAGGTTAGACCCCTGCAGCATCGACCAGGCCCTCTGCAGGCACGCGCTCGTCGAGCAACACGTCGAGCGCCCAGCAGCCATCGAAGCAAACGGTCTGACCGGGGATTACCCGAAGGTCGCTCGAAAAGAGCGGTGCGTTCACAACGACGGTGTGGTACTCGCCGTGCTCGCCGCACGGATCGATGCCGAGCGCGTCGAGCTCGGCCAGCATGTCCAGTGTCAGCGGCCGTCCGAGCCACGCTGGAGTGATGAGGCCATCGCGGACGGTGACGATCCGGGCGTCCGCGCCGGTGGCGACGAACTCGCAAAAGAGCGACTTAGTGGGTTCACCCCAGAGCGGCTCGACACAGACGAGCCCCTCCGCCGCGCAGACCCGCTCGGGGAACTCGCGGTTCGAGTCGTACATGATGTCGCCGAAGATCACGTGCGTGACGCCGAGCGATCGGACCTGATGCAGCGCCTCGCGGTAGCCGGTCTCATAGGAGGCCCATGAACCGTGTCCGCGCACGTGCGTCAGACCGAGCCGACGCACCTGCGCATCGACGACGTCCGGTCGAAGACCGTGCGAACGGCTGCGCGAGCCGTCTTCGTTGAACATCGTCACTGCCGCGACGACGTCGAAGCTCGATACGGAGCGGTGGAGCGCAAGGTAGCTGTCCTTGCCTCCGCTCCAGGAGAGGGCGGCACGAGGTTTCACGGCGCGCGCCTAGAGAAGCCGCCTGAAAGACGTCAGTGCTGTGCGAAGAGCGGTCATCGTGTCCTTTCCGGCGTCCATCGCGCCGGCGGCAATGCGTGTCCGCCTTTGGGCGGACCGCAGATGCCGTGAAGGGACAGAGCGCCGGGGCAGGTGTCCTGACTCGCTGCCGTTGCCCTTTCAGGCGTCGGCGTGCTTACAGTGGCGGGACCGCGTGGGAGTCGCACCCACTTCCCCTGATCACCCGGGGCGTTGTCGGTTATCAACTCGAAACGCAAAACTCAAGCCTCGCGCTTCGGCGTTGTTGAGGGCGAGTATAGCACGCTAAGATCGATCGGGTTTTCGCGTGAAATCACGACTTCATGCGGCTGGACTGGCCGAGATCGACGGCAAACTCGAGGCCGGCGAGCGGCTCACGCTCGACGACGGCGTGCGGCTGTTCGAGTCGCCGGATCTGCTTGCGGTCGGCTGGCTCGCCAATCGCGAGCGCGAGAAGCGTCACGGCGCGCGCACCTATTTCAACTACAACCTTCGACTCGAGCCGACCAACGTCTGCGAAGCGAGCTGCCTGTTCTGTTCGTTCGCGCGCCTCAAGCCCGGCATGCCCGAGGCATACACGATGTCGCTCGAGGACGCCTGGGACAAGCTGCGGCAGCGCGCCAACCAGCCGCTGACCGAGATCCACATCGTCAACGGTCTCAACCCCGATCTGCCATTCAGCTACTACACGGACCTGCTCCGCGGGTTCAAACGAATCCGGCCTGGCATTCATCTGAAGTGTTTCACCGCGGTGGAGATTGCCTTTTTCGCCGATCTCTACGGGAAGACCGACGCGGATGTCTTGAGCGAGCTGCGAGAGGCTGGGCTCGACTCACTGCCGGGCGGCGGTGCCGAGATCTTCGCCGAACGCGTGCGAAGGAAGATCTGTCACGACAAGTGCGGAGCGGATCGCTATCTCGATATCCATCGAATCGCGCACCGCATGGGCATGCGCTCGAACGTGACGATGCTCTACGGGCACATCGAGACGATGGCGGAACGCGTCGATCACATGCTGCGGGCGCGTGCGCTGCAGGACGAAACCGGTGGCTTCCAGGCGTTCATTCCGCTCGCGTTCCATCCCGACAACAACCAGATGCGCAAGCTGCCGGCGCCGAGCGGGACCGACACGCTGCGCGTCCACGCCGTGGCGCGGCTGATGTGCGACAACATCCCGCACATCAAGGCGTTCTGGATTGCAACCGGTCTCGAGCTGGCGCAGGCGGCGTTGTGGTTTGGCGTCGACGATCTCGACGGCACCGTGCAGGAAGAGAAGATCTACCACATGGCCGGCTCGCACACGCCGGAAGGGATGACGACCGCGGCACTCGGGCGCCTCGTGCGCGCCGCCGGCCGCGAGCCCTACGAGCGCGACACGCTCTACAACATCGTCAACACGCTGACCGAGCCGGCGCCCGCAGTCTGAGTCTCCTAGGCGTATCTGGTGTGGTTGCTCAGGAGCGATCGCATTCGCGGTCACGAAATGGGAGTCACGTGAGTCAGAGCCAGTTCACGCCGGCAGCAGTCAAGCCGACGGTTGCTCTTGCGGACGTCGAGAAACTCGATGTTCGAGTCGGCACCATCCTTTCGGTGGATGACGTTCCCAACTCGAGCAAGCTCCTCAAGCTCACGGTCGACTTCGGCGACCAGACGCGTATCATCCTGGCGGGCATGAAGGCGGAGCGCAGCAATCCCCAGGAGATCGTGGGCCGCCAGACGCTGTTCGTGGTGAATCTGGAACCCAAGCGGATGGCGGGCGAGGTGTCGCAGGGCATGTTGTTCGACATCGGGTTCGCAGACGGGGTGACGCCAGTCCTGGCGGTGCTCGAGCGAGCAGTTCCCAACGGCGTCCGAGCGGGCTAAGGTGTCACTGGCCGCCCCAGAGTTCACAGAGGACGGCGATGAAAACTGTCACCGGCGGATCGTGCGCTGTTCTCCTCGCGCTGGTACTCATGATGGACGGACGCGCGCTCGACGCCGCGGCGACGTGCGAGAGCCTGTCGTCGCTCGCGCTGCCGAACACGTCGATCACGATCGCCCAGATGGTACCGAACGGAGGGTTCAGTCTGCCGGGAGTGAACCCCGCGCAATTCAGCCAATTGCCGTCTTTCTGCCGTGTGGCGGCCACGCTGACGCCATCGTCGGACTCTGACATCAAAGTTGAAGTCTGGCTGCCGGCCGCGATGTGGAACGGCAAGTTTCAGGCCGTCGGCAACGGCGGCTGGGCAGGGAGCATCAACTATGGTGCGATGGCCTCCGCACTGCAGGAGGGCTACGCGACGGCATCGACGGACACGGGACACGTCGGGGGGACTGCGACGTTCGCGCTGGGCCATCCGGCAAAGGTCATCGATTTCGCGTATCGGTCGGTCCACGAGCTTGCGGTGAAATCGAAGGCCGTGATCGCGGCCTTCTACGATCGCGCGCCACGGTTCTCGTACTGGACGGGTTGCTCCACAGGCGGGCGCCAGGCGCTGATGGAGGCCCAGCGCTATCCGGAGGACTTCGACGGGATTATCGCCGGCGCTCCTGCGAACAATCAGACGCAGTTGTGCGCGTGGCGCATCGCGGTGGAAGCGAAGGTCCTCCAAGCGCCGGCGAGCGTTGTGCCCAGTTCCAAACTCGCCCTCGTCAATCGAGCCGTACTCGCCTCCTGCGACGCACTCGATGGCGTCACCGACGGCCTCCTGACCGACCCACACCGATGCCGTTTTGATCCGGCCTCACTTCTGTGCCGCGGCGTCGACGCGGACGATTGCCTGACGGCGCCCCAGGTAGAAGCCGTGAAGATGGGCTACGCGCCCGCCAGACGAAAGACGGGGGCCGTGATTTATCCAGGGTTAGTGCCTGGCGGCGAGACGGGGTGGGCCATGCTGACAGGCGCCAGCCCGGAACCTGGCGTCATCGACGTAGGCATGTTCAGGTACTTGGCCCACGAAGACCCGTCGTGGGACTGGCGCACGTTCGACCTGGATCGCGATACCACCCTGATCGATCAGAAAGCGGGCTTCATCGACGCCGTGAATCCCGACCTTTCCGCCTTTCGCGCTCGCGGTGGAAAGCTCCTCATCTACCATGGCTGGAACGACGGTGGCTCGGGCGGGGCGATCTCACCGCAGAATAGCGTCGACTACTATTCGAGCGTGTTGACAAAGATGGGGCCGCGGCAAGAGGAATGGCTGCGGCTCTTCATGGTGCCGGGCATGGCGCATTGCGGGGGTGGGCCGGGCCCGAACCAGGTGAACTGGATGGCCGCGATGGAGCGTTGGCGCGAATCCGGCATCGCGCCTGATCGATTGATTGCGTCGCGAGTCAGCGACAACCGTGTGAACATGACACGGCCATTGTGTCCGTATCCACAGGTCGCGCAGTACGCCGGCGTTGGCAGCAGCAACGACGCGACCAACTTCGTCTGCAAGGCGCGATGAACGTCCACGCAACCGTCTGACTCAAGACTGAAAGCCCACGAGGAGCGGCCATATGGATTCCGACCTGCAGTGCGTATTTGTTGCGAGCGGCGAAATCCACGCCCAACAGATTCGCGCCTTTCTCGAGGCCGCGGGGATCTCGGCGATCGAGCGCGGAGAATCGCTGCGGAACACGCACGGGCTGACCGTCGATGGACTCGGCGCCGTCAAAATCCTCGTCGCCGCAGAAGATGCCGATCGAGCTCGTTCCCTGCTCGCCGACGCCGAGGCTGGAACGTTCCGCTTAACCGACGACGGACCAGATCACGAGGGCGTCCAGTGACAACGGTCCAATCAGAACGAGGATAGCCATGATCGGTCCTGCGACCAGAAATCAATCTCCGGTGAGCCGGCGAGACTTCGCGCGCTTCCTGGCATTGAGCGGCTCGGCGTTTCTGGCACACCCTCCGCTCGCCTGGCCGACGCCCCTTCAGCAGACGCCACAGCATCCGGACGAAAAATTCTGGCTGTCGGTTCGTGAGCAGTTTCTGATGCCGCCCGAGCTCGGCGTGCTGAACGCCGCGAACCTGTGCCCCTCGCCGGCGCCGGTGCTCGAAGCGATGTATCGCAGCACGAAGGACGTGGACGCCGACCCGTCGTTCGACAATCGAGTGAAGATGAGCGCCGGGAAGGAGGAGACGCGGCGGCTGGTCGCGGCATTTCTGCGCGTCACACCCGAAGAGATCGTGCTCACCAGAAACACCAGCGAGGCCAACAACATGGTCTCGAGCGGCCTCGATCTGAAATCAGGCGACGAGGTGATCGTCTTTGCCGACAACCACCCGAGTAACAACGCCGCGTGGACGCAGAAGGCCGCACGCTTCGGCTACGTCGTCACGACAATCAATCCACCCAATCCGCATCCCGGTCCGGAGTACTACCTCGAGGCTGTGAGGAAGGCCATCACGGCGCGAACGCGTGTGCTCGCATTCACGCATCATACGAGCACGGTGGGTGACGTGCTGCCGGCCAAAGAGTTGTGTCAGATCGCCCGTGAGCGGGGCGTCATGACGCTGATCGACGGCGCGTGTACGTTCGGAATGGCCGATGTGGATCTCAGCGACATCCAGCCGGACTTCTACAGCGGCAGCTCGCACAAATGGCCGTGCGGTCCCAAAGAGGTTGGCGTGTTGTATATCAGCGCGCGCGTGCACGGCCGCGTCCATCCGAGCATCATCAGCGCCTATCCCGGCGCGTTGGGCATCTCACGGACGATGGAAGCGATGGGACAGCGCGACGAGCCGGCCATCATCGGCTTCGGCGAGGCGCTCAACTTCCAGACCAAGATTGGACGCAAGGCGATCGAAGCGCGGTCGCGCGCGCTCGGTCAGGCGTTGATGGCGGGACTCCGTCGCCTCGATGGCGTCAAGCTCTGGACGCATCCGGATCCGTCCCGCTCGGCTGCCGTCGTCAGCTTTCAACCAGGATCCCTGGATGTCTCCAAGCTGTCGGCCGCGCTGTACCGCAACGACCGTATCGGGTGTGCGACTCGCGGCGGCGCCGACCGGCCCGGCATCCGCTTCTCGCCGCACATCTACAACACGATGGCGGAAGTCGATCGCTCGGTGGCCGCAATCGCCAAGTACATGCGTCAGGGCATCTGAATTTCTCTAACGGTAATGGGTCTTTGGGCCTTGGTTCTTAGGCCCTACTAAGGACCGACGAGCCGCGTCAGATGCCAACCGGCTCACGGCCGGCGATGCGATCCAGTAGCGCCGTCGTCGAGACCGGTTTCGCGCAGTGCACGTCGAAGCCAGCGAGCCTCGCCGCTTCCTGATCCAACCGCCGACTGTATCCGCTCAGCGCGATCAGACGAATCTGCGGATACCCGTCGCGCAGACGACGGGCGAGCTCATAGCCGTCCATCCCCGGCAACCCGATGTCGAGGATGCCGACGTCGGGGCGGAATGTCGCCGTGACGTCGATGGCGCTCGGGCCATCGTTCGCAGTGGCGACGATGTGCCCGGCCTGCTCGAGTGCGAGACGCAGCATCTCTCGGGCGTCCGCGTTGTCGTCGACGATCAGGACACGCTGGGCGCTGTCGGGCGCGGGCGCCGGCGGCGGGGCGGTCTGCCTCGGCGCCGTCGTCGAGACCAGCGGCAGGTCGATGACGAAGCGGCTGCCTCGCCCGCCATCGCCCGCTTCGAGGCGAATCGTGCCGGCATGCAACTCGGCGAACGTCCGCGCCAGTGCGAGCCCGAGGCCGAGCCCGCCTTCGCGGCGATCGAGCGCGCGCGGTCCCTGCGCGAACGGCTCGAACAGGTTCGGCAGCAGCTCCGCCGGCACTCCCGGCCCGTCGTCCTGGACCGCGATGGTGACGCGCTCTCCCATGGCGGCCGCGGTCACGGCGATCTGACCGCCAGGCGCCGTATACCGCGCGGCGTTGGTCAATAGATTCGAGAGCACCTGAACGATGCGGTCCCGGTCACCGTACATCGGCAGCCCGGTCGCCGGCACGGAGACCTGGAGCGTGTGACGCTGCTGCGCGATCAGGGGCCGCGCCATCTCGGTGGCGCGTTCAACCGCCTCGGACAGCTCGAACCGGCGCGGCTCGAGCCGCACCCGACCCTGCGTGAGCCGCGAGATGTCGAGCAGATCGCTGACCAGCCTCGACATGTGCGCCACCTGACGCTCGAGCACTTCGCGCTCACGTCGGAACGTGGTCGGATCGCGCCGTTTCATCAGCTCGAGCGCCGTCACCGTCGGTGCGAGCGGATTCCGCAGCTCGTGGCCGAGCACGGCGAGAAACTGGTCCTTGGTCCGGTTGGCGCGCTCCGCTTCATCGCGTGCGGCGTCGGCCCGGCGGATTTCCTCGTCGCGCTGGCGAGCCCGCTGCTCGAGCAGTGACGCCGCCGTCGCCAGCGACCGCTGCAAGTGCAAGGTCTCGGCGACGTGCGCCTCGGCCTGCGGCAGCGGGTGACCCTGTGCCACAGCGTCGGCGGCCGCGGTCGCGTTGGCGAGGTCGTCCGATAGCCGTTGCGAGATGACGAGGACGGCGGCCAGTCCGCACATCATCAGCACCACGCCCCCGGCGATCACTGCCGCCATCGACGCCAGCAGTGGTGCGTCGAGCACGCTTCGCGGAACGGCGACGACAGCCGTCCATCCGAACCGGCTCGGGCTGATCGCCGCGTAGACGCGGTCGCCCTCGCGTGTCAACTCACTCGAGACGCTTTCACTGCGCTGACGGATCCTCGTCAGGAAGTCCTCGCGAACGGGCGAGCCGACGTAATTCGCCTCGCCACGCGTTCGGACGGCAATCGTCCCGTCCGGATCGACCAGTACGCGGGTCCACTCTTCCGATCTCGCCTGCTGTTGCGGCACGACGCGCGCGAGCGCATCGACATTCACCGCCGCCGACAACACGTACTTCAGCCGGTCCTCCCTGAACACCGGGATGCGGACTGGAAAGAGATACTGGGGGTCGCCACTCGGCGGGTCGCGCAGCACGACACCGACAGTCGGCTCGGCCGTCGCCACGACCTTCTGTAGACTGTCCGCGTCGATCGCACGCGTCAATGGCGTGCCCCAAGGAAGTCGTGTGCTGACGAGTTCCCGGCCGTCGAGCGACAACAGCACGATGTTGTCCCAACCCAACGTGGCCTGTACTCGTCGCCCTTCGCGATAGAACGCCTGGAAGTCGTCGCGATCGAGTGAAGGCGAGGTGGCGAGCGCCTGCAGCGTGCTGATCGTGCTGGCGAACTCGCGATCGAGTGCCGACGCGTCCACGCGTGCCGAGTCGAGCAGTCGACGCTCGCTGAATGCTCGGTTGTTGTCGATGGTGCGCCAGACCAGGATTCCCGTCAGCAGTGCACCCGGAAGAATCGCACCGAGAACCAGGATCAGCAGATACACCCGGATCGAACGCACCTGCCTAGTGTACCGTCCGCGCGCTGTCAGTCCCTGAGATCGACTGCAGCTCCGGTAAACACCTGAGTCACGCAATGCAGCACAGTGCAGCTCGCTGGCTTGCAGTAGACTGACCCTTCGCGTCGGCTTCACCATCGACGCTGTGGCGAGCGGATTCGCGCGCGCCTGCAGGTTCGAGTGCGCCTCGCGATCTGTTCATGCACACGATTCTGGTCGTCGACGATTCGCCCACGATACGACGCATGGTGCGCACGGCACTCGGCTCGTTGCCAGACGTGACGTTCGCGGAGGCGGGGAGCGGTCTGCAGGCGATCGAGACGCTTGCGGTCCAGCCGATCCAGGCGATCGTGCTCGACTTGAACATGCCGGACATGCACGGGCTCGACGTCCTCAGATTCCTTCGTTCGCATCAGCAGTACGGTGACGTTCCGGTCATGGTCTTGACCACGCGCGGCGACGAGACGAGTCGCCACGCCGCCCTCGCGGCCGGCGCCTCCGCTTACATGACGAAGCCGTTCTCGCCGTCCGTCCTCGCGTCGTCGGTCCAGCAATTGCTCGAGATGTCTTCCGCCCGCCGGACGTAGACGATGTCAGATCAACATCACTCGTTCCTCGACGGCTTCATGGACGATTACTTCGCCGAAGCGGAGGAGCATCTGGTGACGGTGCGGCGAGGGCTGATGACGCTGGAGTCTTCGCTGGGAGCCGAGTTGCCGACGGCCGTCCTCGAGGAGCTGTTCCGGAGCTTTCACTCGCTCAAAGGCATTTCGGCGATGGTCGAGTTGCACGAAGCCGAACGCCTCGCCCACCAGATGGAGAGCTGCCTCCGCGCCATCCGGCAGGGCCATGTGACCGTCAACGCCACCAGCTTCGAGACGCTGGTCGACGGCGCCAAGGCGCTCGAAGAGGTCGTGAACACGCACCGTCGCCGTCAGCCGGTGCCTTCCACCGATCGTCTGGTCGAGCGGCTCGAGGCGTTTGCCCAGAATCGTGTGGTGACCGCACCGTCCGCCACGTCGTCTGCGGCCGGAGCACCCCTCGCCGGTCGCCCGCAGCTCTGGAGAGTCACGTTCACACCGTCGGCGGCCCTCGTCGCGCGTGGCGTCAAGGTCGACACGATGCGAAGCCGGCTGCTGCAGATCGGCGAGATCGTTCGGGTTGCACCGAAGGTCGTGTCGGGCGGGGGCGTCGAGTTCGAATTCGATGTGGCGACCGAGCGTGTGCAGGAGCTCGATGCCTGGCGCGACGATGGGGTCCAGTACGCGTTGCTCGAGGATCACGCCGAAGTTCAGGTGCCGCCTGAAATCAACGACGTCGGCGTCGTGCCGGCGGCGGCGTCGGACGCTGCGCCACTGCGCGACATCGCCGTCTCGGGCGCGACCAACTTCGTTCGCGTCGATCTCGCGCGGCTCGATGAACTGATGCGGCTGGTTGGCGACATGGTCGTCACGCGTGTCCGGCTCGAAGACACGCTGCGTCACGTCGAATCGCACGTGCCGTTCCAGCACTGGCGTGCGCTGCAGGAGCACGGCTCGAGGCTGGAGCGGCAGCTGCGCGACCTTCGCGAAGGCGTCATGCGGGTCCGCCTCGTGCCGGTCGGTGAGATCTTCCGGCGCATGCCGTTCGTCGTCCGCGACCTCGCGCGTGACAGCGGCAAGCGGGTCCAGCTCGCGCTCGCCGGTCAGACGACGGAAATCGACAAGTTTCTCATCGAACGCATGATGGATCCGGTGCTTCACCTGGTCCGCAATGCGATCAGCCACGGCATCGAGACGCCAGCGCAGCGCAGCGCGGCGGGGAAGCCTCCGGAGGCGACGATCCACTTGAGCGCCACGACCGCGGGCGAGTCGGTGATCCTCGAGATCAGCGACGACGGACGCGGTATCGATGCCGCAGCCGTCGCCGATCGCGCACGGGCGTCAGGGATGCCGGTGTCCGACGGTCCGGTCGACAGCAGGGCGCTGCTCGACATCATTTGTGCATCCGGGTTTTCGACGACGCGTGAAGCCGACCGCGCCAGCGGGCGCGGCGTCGGCATGGCGGTCGTGCGGAGCACCGTCGAAGGGCTCGGCGGCACGCTGGGGCTCGACACGACTCCGGGGCGCGGCACCACGTTCAGACTGACGCTGCCGCTGACGCTGGCGATTACCGACGCGATCATTGCGCACGTCGGCGATCAGGTCTTTGCGGTTCCGCAGTCCGCGGTTCGCGAGGTCATCGAGATCGAGCCGACGGCGCTGCGCGCGATCGAGGGCAACGAGCTGCTGCCGTACCGCGGCCACACCTTGCCGGTCGTCCGCCTGTCGCGTCTGTTTGGCATCCAGAGTCGTCAGCGTCCACGCTTCCACGCCATCGTCGTCGGCGCCGGGCTCGCGGCCGTCGGTCTCGTTGTCGACCGCATCGCGGGTCAGCGTGAGATCGTCGTCAAGACCATCACCGATCCACTCGTTCGCGTCGATGGCGTGTCGGGCGCGACCGAACTGGGGGATGGGCGGTTGGTGTTGATTCTCGATGTCGCGGCCGTGAGCCGGACGCTGCGCGCTCGGGGGGCGAGCGAAGGAGTGGCGGTGTGACCTTCATCTTGTTCACCGTCGCCGGGACGACCTACGCGATCGCGAGCCAGAACGTGCTCCACATCGAGATGGTCGAACACGTCACCCCGGTGCCGAATGCACCGCCGTCGGTCGAAGGTGTGGTGTTTTCGCGCGGCCAGGTCGTCCCTGTGATCAACCTCCGGGCGCGGTTCGGGTTCGATCGGAAGGGATTGGATCTGAGAACTCGCCTGCTGGTCGTCGAGCACGAGGGGCGCCGGGTCGGGCTCCTCGTCGACGACGCTCGGGAGTTCGTGACGATGACGGCGAATGTCATTCATCCGCCCAACGAGGCGGTCGGCAGTACCAGCGGGAACTATCTCGATGGCGTGGCCATGCTCGGCGATCGCATCGTGTTGGTGCTGAATATCCGCGAGGTCGTGGAGACGACGCCCACGGCCGTGGCGTGACGAACATGCGCAGGAATCCTCAAGGAGAACGGTGATGGCAGTCCGTGGCGGAAACGGCAACGGCGCGCGCGCAATCAGTCAGAACATCCTCCGCGACGAGGCGAGCCAGATCTCCGACGCGGTGGCTCGCATCGTCGAGATGACCGATCAGGTCTCCGCCGGCGCCGACGAACAGGCGCAGTCGCTCGACGGCGCGTTGAGCGGCCTCAACCAGATGACCGCCTCCCTCAAGGAGACGGCGGCCCAGGCCGAATCGGTGACCTCGTCGACCGACAGTCTGGTGTCGTCGGTCAACGAAATCGCGGCGTCGATCGAGCAGGTCACGAGCAACTCCGAGCAGCTCGCGGGATTCGTCCGTCAGACCGCCGCGGCGATCCAGGAGAGCACGACCTCGATTCAGCGGGTCACGACCACGGCTCAGGGCATGGCCACGGCGGCGCAACAGGTCACCACGTCGATGTACGAGATGACCTCCTCGGTGAAGTCGACGACGAACGACACCGAGACGCTGACGTCGTCGGTGAACGAGACCGCGGCGGCGATCGAACAGATGACCCGGTCGATTCAGGGCGTGGCGAACAATGCCGAGACGCTTGCCGCGGCGTCCGAGGAAACGTCGGCCTCGATTAACGAGACGTCGGCCTCGATCGAAGAGGTCACGGCCCAGATCGACAGCCTGGCGACGACGATCGAGCAAAATGGCGCGTCGACCGAACAATTGGCGCGGTCGGTGCAAAGCGTAGCGCAGAGCGGACAGAAGATCAGCGACGTCGCATCGAGCGCCGCCAACAGCGCGCTGCAGTTGGAACGGGCCAGCCAGTCGGTCTCGGATCTGGCCAAGCAGGCCGAGGAGATCACCCGGCGTGCCAGTCAGGAAGCCAAGGAGGGCGGCGCCAGCGTCCAGCGATCGATGCAGGGCTTCACGCGCGTCAAGGACTCGATGTCGCAATCGACCGCCGTGATTCGCGAGATGGGCAAGCGCGCCAACGACATCAGCAGCATCGTCGAGACGATCAACCTGATTGCCGAGCGCACCAACCTGCTCTCGCTCAACGCGTCGATCGAAGCGGCGCGCGCGGGCGACGCGGGACGAGGCTTCGCTGTCGTCGCCGAGGAGATTCGGAATCTGGCCGATCGATCGGCCAAAGCGACGTCGGATATCGCCTCGATCATCAAAGCGCTGCAGGAGGTCGCGCGCGAGGCGGTCGACTCATCGAACGAAGGGCTGCGCGTGGTCGAGCAGAGCACGGCACAGGCCGACGAGGGCGCCAAGGGCCTCGGCCGGATCCTGGAAGGCGTGACGGAAGCGACGACCGTCGTCGCGCAGATCACGCGCGCCAGCGACGAGCAGCGCACCGCGTCGGCCCACGTGGTGCGGGCGATCACGTCGACGGCCGAACAGGCACGGCTCGTCGCGACCGCGACCGATGAGCAGGCGAAGTCGGTCACCGCGTTGGTCCAGGCGAACTCGCAGATCCGGAAGACCTCGCACGAAGTAAAAAAGGCGATGGCGGAACAGACGCGTGCGGCGCGCGACATCCTCAAGGCCGCCCAGAACACCAAGGACCAGGCGGCGCAGGTGCGAAAGGCGACGCTGGAACAGGCCAAGAGCGCCAACGAGATCACCAAGGCCGCGGAAGCGATGCGGCGCGGCGCGATGACGACGTCGAAGGCGTTGTCCGAACAGGCGACCGCGGGTGAGCAGATCTCACGGGCTGCCTCCGAACTCCACCAGATGGTCGTCTCCGTGTCCAAGGCGATGACGGAGCAGTCAACGGGTATGCAGGACATCGCGAGGGCGGCCGACGGCATGCGTGTCCAGTCCGAGCAGGCCTCGCGAGCGCTGATCGATCAGTCGCGGACGATGCGCGACATGGCCTCGACCGTGCAGAACACAGCCAAACAGATCAAGTTGATCAGCAAAGCCAACGTCGAGCACTCCGGGGCAGCCGCGTCGCTGCTGAGCTCAATGGGAGAAATCCGCAAGATCACCGTTCGCAATGCGTTCGGCGTCAAGCAGACCCGCGGCGGCACCGACGACCTGATGCGCCGTGCCCAAGCCCTCGTCAACCTCATGAAGCGTCCGTCGCACGCCAAAAACAGCAACGGTCGATCGACGCGATCGGCGCGGTCGTGAGGACGTGACCTCTGCCGATCGTCCGATGTCCGCACGGAGCGCCCGTGCGATCACGGGTGCCAGCGCGCTCATGCCGGCTGATCAACGTTCCCTGGGTATCTTCACCACCGACGACGCGCTCGTCGTCCGTACGTGGGACGAGTGGATGGCCGCGGCGACGGGATTGCGGCCGAGTCAGGCGCTGAACCGGCCGCTCCTCGAGGTCATGCCTGAGATTCAGGGGCGCGGTCTGCTGCCGATGTTCGACAGCGCATTGCACAGCGGCACGGTGGAAGTCCTCGCGCCGGCGATTCATCATTTTCTGTTCGCCTGTGCGCCCGCACAGACGTCGTCGACGTTCGACCGGATGCAGCAGCACGTGACCATCGGTCCACTGCGCGACGATCGCGGCATCGTCGGGCTGATCGTGACGGTCGAAGACGTCACGGCACGCATCCAGCGGGAACACGATGTCGCCGAGCAGCTGAAAGAGCGCACGCACGTCGATTCGCTGACCCACCTGCTCGGCGCACACGATTGGCGCGTCAGGCAAACCGCGGTCGCGACGCTCGCCCAGCAGGGCCACGCCATCGTCGACGCGCTGGTCCGGACGCTGCGGACACAGCACGAGAACTTCAATGTCTTGAGCAGCGCGCTCGATCTCCTCGCCTTGAGTGACATCGACGTCGTCGAGCCGCTGATGCACCTCCTCGAGGACGACGACGCCAACTTACGCATCCAAGCCGCGCTCATTCTCGGCGAACAGCGCGATCGGCGGGCGATTCCGGCGCTGGTCGCGCATCTGTCCGATGACGACGCCAACGTCAGGTTTCACGTCATCGAGGCGCTGGGCCGGCTCCACGCCGTCGAAGCCGCCGACGCCCTCGCCGACATCGCGGAGCAGCGTGACTTCTTCCTGTCGTTTCCGGCGATCCAGGCGTTGACGCGCGTTGGCACCGCCGCCGTTGCTCCCCGTCTCGTGCCGCTGCTCGCCGACGAGATGCTGCGCGCGCCTGCGATCGAGGCGCTCGGTGCACTCGGCGACGAGGACGTCATCGAGCCGCTGGTGCACCAGCTCGATACCTCGTCCACCCCGGTTGACGTCGTCGCCGATGCTCTGGCGACGCTCTACGAACGATACGAGAGCCGCTATGGAGCCGGGGATCACATTGCCGACCTCGTGCGGCGGCGCATCACGCCGACCGGTACCCAGCAGATTCTCGACGCGGTACAGCGTGTCGGCCCGGACCGGCTTCCCGGGTTGGCGAAAGTTCTGGGATGGCTCGACGGGGACGCCGCGCAACGAGCGCTGACGCGTTTGCTCGGCCGGGGCTCGGTGCGGGCGCAGGTCGTCGAAGCGCTGGTGCGCTATGGCACGGGCGTCGTGGCGCTCCTCACCGAACAACTGCGAGCCGAAGATCTCGAGACGCGCCAGGCCGCGGCCGTCGCGCTGGGCCGGATCGGGGATCGCCGTGCGACGCGGGCGCTGGCAACAGCGCTGCACGATCGCGAGCTGGCGGTTGCGGCCGCCGGTGCCCTGGCGCGGATTGGCGACGGCGACGCCTTCGAGCCACTGGTCGCGCTGCTGAGCGACGACGATTCGGCGATCCGACAATCCGCGATTGCGGCGCTCAACTCCATCGGGCACCCGGACATGCCAGCCAGGACGGTCGCCCTGCTCGAGGCC
>Ga0207428_10000528_pt1 | contig 45643 bp, 47 predicted proteins | sample RhiMethybrSRZTD1_FD_187600 | JGI IMG/M metagenome (GOLD analysis project Ga0207428, IMG submission 187600) | Populus rhizosphere microbial communities from Tennessee, USA - Rhizosphere MetaG P. TD hybrid SRZTD1 (SPAdes) (version 3) | ecosystem: Host-associated > Plants > Roots > Rhizosphere >...
CGTCCAAGTATAGAGATCAATCACGTTTCGTATCCTTGCATGTGTGAAAATTATCGGAACGTCCGAAGCGGGCAGGGCGTTTACAGGCGAGGCTTATTACAGGAGGCGACCATGAAGCTCAATGTCCTCGCAGTCGCGCTGGCCGCGAGCGCAATAGGCGCGTTTTCCGCCAACGCGCAAGTCGTTATTGAGGAACGACGCGATCCTCCAGTCGTGATCGAGCACGACAGGCCGAATACGTCTGTCACGGTCGAGAAACGAGACGGGTTCCTTGGCACCGAGAAAAAGACGATCACCAAGGAAACGACCGGCTCGGGCGATTGCTCTTCCAAGACGGTTCACAAGGAAGACATCACCGGATCGAAGACGGTTCAGAAAACCAATTGCGACTGATCCCGCACGCAACGGGGTCGAAAAGCGAAAGGCCGCGCTCGCGACGCGGCCTTTTGCACGTCAGGCAGCTTTCTTTTCCAGGTCGGATTTCCACTGACCCAGCGCCGCGAGACCGTTCATTTTGGCGCGATGGGAGAAAGCGCGCTGTGCCGCGGCGACGTTTTCGGATTTGCCCTTCCAGGTCGTTTGCGGTGCATGCTGCAGCGCGCGGCCGTAAGAGAATGTGAGCCTCCACGGCAGATTGCCGATCTTGTTCATGGCATCGAGATGGGCCGTCGCTTCCTCGTCACTTTGTCCGCCGGAAAGGAATGCAATGCCTGGCACGGCACCGGGCACACAGTTCTTGAGTACCTTGACGGTCCTCTCGGCAACTTCCTCGATGCCGGCACGCTTGCCGCTTTTCTTTCCGGAAATCACCATGTTGGGCTTTAGCACCATGCCTTCGAGCGCAACGCGATTGAAATAGAGTTCCTCGAACTGGAGCTTGAGAACCAGTTCGGTGACTTGCTGGCAGCGTTCGACGTCGTGATCGCCGTCCATCAACACTTCCGGCTCGACGATTGGCACGATCTGCGCCGCCTGGCAAAGCGCCGCATAGCGCGCGAGCGCGTGCGCGTTGGCTCGGATGCAGGTGTAACTGGGGATGCCGCCTGTGGCGATGTCAATTACGGCGCGCCACTTCGCAAAGCGCGCGCCTTGCTCGTAATATTTCGGCAGGCGATCGGCGAGCTTGTCGAGGCCGACGGTCACAACCTCGCCGGGGCACTCGGGTAATGGCTTGGTGCCTTCGTCGACTTTGATGCCAGGGATCGTGCCCGCCTTCTTGATGAGTTCAACCAGCGGCGTGCCGTCCTTGGCTTTTTGCCAGATCGTCTCATCATAGAGGATGACGCCGGAAATGTGCTTCATGCCCTCGGCCGAGCGGAAGAGCATCTCGCGATAGTCGCGCCGCGTATCCTCGGTCGATTCGACGCCGATCGCATCGAAGCGCTTCTTGATCGTGCCGGAGGATTCATCCGCAGCCAGGATGCCCTTGCCGGACGCCACCATGGCCTGAGCGACCTTGTTCAGTTCATCGAGTTTCATGGCTTTCTCCATCGCATCCCTTCAAATTGGCCGGCGGCGCTGCTCAACGTCATTTTACCCGCAGTACCTCGACTCCGGGCAAGGCCTTGCCTTCGAGCCATTCCAGGAAGGCGCCGCCCGCGGTTGAAACATAGGTGAGGCGGTCGGTGACGCCTGCGACATTGAGTGCCGCGACCGTATCTCCGCCGCCCGCCACCGAGACAAGCTCGCCGGCTCCACTCAGTTCCGCTGCCGCCTCCGCAACCTCGACGGTGCCGTTGTCGAACGGTTCCATTTCGAAGGCGCCGAACGGGCCGTTCCATACCAGCGTCTTCGCGCGCGCCAACACGGACACCACCTGCTCGACGCTGCGCGGGCCGATGTCGAGAATCATGTCGGTGCTGCCGACTTTGTCGACAGGGAGGACCCGGGAGGGCGCTCGCGCTTCAAATTTCTGCGCTACGACAACATCGACGGGCAGCACGATCTCCCGCTTCGCAGCCTTGGCCTTTGCCATGATATCGCGCGCGGTGCCGGCAAGGTCGGCTTCCACCAGAGATTTGCCGACGTCTTTCCCCTGCGCGAGTAAGAATGTGTTGGCCATGGCGCCGCCAATGATCAGGATATTCACCTTGTCGAGCAGATTGCCCAGCAAGTCCAGCTTGGTCGAAATCTTTGCGCCGCCGACGATCGCTGTAAGCGGCCGCTGCGGGTGATCCAGGGCCTGCGAAAGCGCTTCGAGCTCAGCTTGCATCGTGCGCCCGGCATAGGCTGGAAGCTTATGACCAAGACCTTCGGTGGAAGCGTGCGCGCGGTGCGCGGCAGAGAATGCGTCGTTCACCCAAATGTCGCCGAGCTTTGCAAGCTCGGCAACGAAGGCGGGGTCGTTCTTTTCCTCGCCAGGATGAAAGCGGGTGTTTTCCAGGCACACGATGTCGCCGGGCTTCATCGCGGCAACCGCGCGCGCGGCCGGCTCCCCGATGCAGTCGTCGGCGAACCCGACCGGCCGTTTGATGATCCGTGCAACTTCGGCGGCGACCGGTTTCAGAGAATGCTTGGGGTCGCGCCCCTTCGGGCGCCCGAAATGCGACAGCAGGATGACCTTGCCGCCTTTGTCGGCGAGCTCGGTGATCGCCGGCGCCACACGCTCGATGCGTGTCGCATCCGTCACGACTCCGTTCTCGACCGGCACATTCAGGTCGACGCGGAGTAGAATCCGTTTGCCTTTTACATCGACGCGGTCGAGCGTTCGAAATCCGGTCATAGGCCGCCCCGCAGCGACCGTCAGAGCAGTTTGCCCATCGCGACGGCTGTATCCGCCATGCGGTTGGAGAAGCCCCACTCGTTGTCGTACCAGGCCATCACGCGCACCAGCGTGCCATTGATGACCTTGGTCTGGTCCATGTGAAACGTGGACGAGTGTGGGTCGTGATTGAAATCGATCGAAACGTTGGGATCGTTCGTGTAATTGAGGATGCCCTTGAGCTGCTGTTCCGCCGCACGTTTGACGGCGTCATTGATCTCTTCCTTGGTCGTCTGTTTTTTCGCGACGATCTTGAGGTCGATGACCGACACGTTCGGCGTCGGCACGCGGATCGAGACGCCGTCGAGCTTGCCCTTGAGCTCGGGCAGGACGAGGCCGATCGCCTTTGCGGCGCCGGTCGATGTCGGGATCATTGACATTGCCGCCGCGCGCCCGCGGTAGAGGTCTTTGTGCAAAGTGTCGAGCGTCGGCTGGTCGCCGGTATAGGCGTGGATTGTGGTCATGAATCCGCTTTCGATTCCGACCGCGTCGTTGAGCACTTTGGCGACGGGCGCGAGACAATTTGTCGTGCACGAACCGTTCGAGACGATCTTGTGGTCCCTGGTGAGCTTGTCGTGGTTGACGCCGAAGACGACGGTGAGATCGGCGCCGTCGGCTGGCGCCGAAACAAGAACGCGCTTGGCGCCTGCGGTGAGATGCGCCGAGGCCTTTTCTTTTGCGGTGAAAATGCCGGTGCATTCCATCGCGATGTCGACGCCGAGATCCTTCCAGGGCAGCTTCGTCGGGTCGCGCTCGGCCGTGACTTTGATCGCCCCGTTCCCGACACTGATCGTATCGCCTTTGACAGTCACTTGACCGGGAAAGCGGCCGTGCACGCTGTCATAGCGCAGCAGGTGTGCGTTGGTTTCAACCGGACCGAGGTCGTTGATGGCCACGACTTCGATGTCCTTGCGACCGGCTTCGGCAATGGCGCGAAGGATATTGCGGCCGATGCGGCCAAACCCGTTAATGCCAACACGGACTGTCATGAATTACTCCCGGCTTAATTCGGTCTTGTCGCGATATATAGTGCCTGGTCACATCTTCCCAAGCTTGGAAAGGGCCGCACCGGCGACCGCTTCTGCGGTAATTCCAAACTTTTTGTACAGTTCCTTGTAAGGCGCGCTGGCGCCGAACGAGTTCATCCCGACGAAGAGGCCATCGGAACCGATGATGGCGTCCCAACCCTGCCGCGCGGCGGCCTCGACGCCGATATTGATGCGAGCACTGCTGATGATGGCGCGCCGGTAGTCTTCGCTTTGCTCCAGGAACAGCTCGAAGCAGGGGACCGAGACCACCCGCGCGGCGATGCCGCGCTCAGCCAAAACTTTCGCGCCGTCGACAGCGATCGCAACTTCAGACCCGGTCGCGAAAATTGAAACATCGGCCTTGCCGTCGGGGCCTGCGATTTCATAGGCACCGCGCGCACAAATATTTTCGTCATCGAACCGGTTGCGCAGCTGCGGCAGGTTTTGCCGCGTGAGGGCGAGGATGCTCGGGCGGTTTTCGGTCGCGAGCGCGAGCTGCCAGCACTCGGCGGTTTCCACTGCGTCACACGGGCGAAACACCAGCAGATTCGGAATGGCACGCAGGGCCGCAAGATGCTCAACCGGCTGATGCGTCGGTCCGTCTTCCCCAAGGCCGATTGAGTCATGTGTCATCACGTGGACAACACGCTTGCCCATCAGCGCCGCGAGCCGGATCGCCGGCCGGCAGTAGTCGGAAAACACGAGGAACGTTCCGGAGTAAGGGACGATACCGGCATGCAGCGCCATGCCGTTCATCGCCGCAGCCATACCGTGCTCGCGGACGCCGTAGTGAATGAAGCGGCCGGAGAAGTCGGCGGCGGTGATCGCCTTCATGCTCTTCGTGCGCGTGTTATTGGAGCCGGTGAGATCGGCGGAGCCGCCGATCATCTCGGGCAACGCAGGGATCAGGCTTTCAAGCGCAAATTCGGAGGCTGCGCGCGTCGCTATGTTTTGCGGTTGCGCCGCAAGTTTTTCCTTCACAGCACGCGTTGCCATGTCCAGCGCCTGTTGCGAAATCTTGCCGGTCATCCGGCGCTCGAACTCCGTGCGCTTGCCGGCCTCTAGCGCGGCCAACCGTTTCTTCCAGTCCGCGTGCATTCCTTGCGAGCGTGCGCCGGCTGTACGCCACGCCTTAAGAATGTCAGGAGGAACCTCGAACGGAGCGGATGCCCAGCCGAGCGTTTTGCGCGCTCCCGCAATTTCCTCCGCGCCGAGCGGCGACCCGTGCGATTTCTCCGAGCCCTGCTTGGTGGGCGCGCCGAAGCCGATCTTGGTCCTGCACGCTATCAGGACAGGCTTGTCGGAATTTTGCGCCTTCTCGAGCGCCGAAGCGATCGCCGCAGGATCGTGGCCGTCGATCCGCGATGCGCTCCAGCCGGCCGCCTCGAAGCGTTTGATCTGATCGACGCTATCGGCGAGCGACAATGTGCCATCGATCGAAATACCGTTGTCGTCGAAGAGCACGATCAGCTTGTTCAGCTTGAGATGCCCGGCGAGTGCAATCGCTTCCTGACTGATGCCTTCCATCAGGTCGCCATCGGAGGCGATCACATAAGTCTTGTGATTGACGACAGCATCACCGAACACGGCCGCGAGATGCTTTTCGGCGATTGCCATGCCGACTGCATTCGCGAGTCCTTGTCCGAGCGGTCCCGTGGTCGTCTCGATGCCAGGTGTGTGCCCGTATTCGGGGTGACCGGCGGTGTTCGACCCCAGCTGACGAAAGCGTTTGATCTGCTCGATCGTCATCGCCTCGTAGCCGGTGAGATAGAGCAGGGCGTAGATCAGCATCGATCCGTGCCCGGCCGAGAGCACGAAGCGGTCGCGGTCCGGCCAGGCCGGGTCGCCTGGGCTGAATTTCAGGAAGCGCGTGAAAAGAATCATTGCGACGTCGGCCATGCCCATCGGCATGCCGGGGTGGCCCGATTTGGCCTGCTCGACCGCGTCCATCGCCAGGGCGCGAATCGCATTCGCCATTGCCGAATGGGCAATGGCGGAACCGGCGACCGGTTGCTCACGACGCTCTACGGGCGCCGCAGCTGCCGTCGGCGAGGCTTTTGCACTCATGGAATGGGGCCTTTTGGCGGGGTGGATAGCATGTGAGTCCCCTGAGTCAATGTGACCGGCAGGGTGCCCGAAGGCCATTCACAGGTCGCGAAAACAACTGGGCAAATCGTCCGCCAAGCGTTGACGTGATGGTTGCGCAGCCCGTAAGATTCTTTGTCTAAATATCTGCCGCAACAAGAGTTTTTGTGCGGGTCAGGCTATGAGCGAGGAAAGCGCAATCGATGCCGCGGTCAAGCGTCTGGCACTCGCGCTCGACGCGCTTGATGCCGCGGTAGAGCGGCGCAAGCAAGCAGATCGCAACGAAGAGGGCCTCGCCGCACAGGTTCAGGCACTCGGCGTTGACCGCACGCGGCTCGCCGCCGCGCTCGATGTCGAGGCTGCGCGGTCGCGGCGCCTTGAGACGACCAATCGCGAGATCGCCGATCGATTGGATTCCGCGATCACATCAATCCAGTCGGTGGTGGATATGCACGAGTGAGATCATCATGAGCCAGGTGAACGCAACCATCGCCGGCCGACAATTCCGCCTCGCTTGCGAAGACGGACAGGAAGAACAGTTGCAGACGCTTGCGCACGACATCGATCAGCGCATTATCGATCTACGACGCAAATTTGGAGAGATCGGCGACACGCGCCTGACAGTCATGGCCGCGCTGATGCTCGCCGACGAGCTGGTCGAATCCATGCAGAAGGCGCGGCGACTGGACGAGGAGATCACCGCCCTGCATGACGCCCGGCTTGTCGCGGCCGACCGCGCCAAAGCTGCATCCGACGCCGTGGTTGGCGCATTCAATTCGGCCGCAGAGCGGATCGAAGGCATTACAAAAAAGCTCAATCAGACCGTCAGCAATGGCGGCAGTGTCGCAATCGGCTGATCGCTTTCGCGATGAGTAGCGCCGTTCCCGTATAATCACTACATTCCAGAGGCGGGGCTGCGGGGTGCGTCAGGAGACACAATCCCCGGGGCCTTATCGATCCATAAGGGAGCTGTCCCTGGCCGGGCTCGTGGGTTCGGTCATATGGCGCCCACCTACTTTCGTAGGGAACCCGGGATCGATGCTCCAACGGCCATCGCGGCTCCGCACTTAATTTACGATGGCAAATATCGCAGAAACGGATTCACCTAAAGCACGGCTGCGCGAGCAGGCATTCGCCCGGCGTGACGCTTTGCTGGCGGATGAGCGTGCCGCCGCAGCTGAAGCGATCGCGGCGCGCCCGTTTCCCGTGACCATCGCGACGGGCATGATCGTCTCCGGATTTTCTCCGATGAAGACGGAGATCAATCCTCTTCCCTTGATGCGCAAGGCTGCCCAACTCGGTGCACGGCTTGCGCTTCCGGCGATTGCTGGACGCGGCAAGCCGCTGATCATGCGGGCCTACGCTTTCGGCGACGAGCTTGCGCGCGGTCAATGGGGCATCCGCGAGCCGAAGGCCGACGCGCCCGAAGTTGCGCCTGACATTCTTATCGTTCCGCTCGCGGCATTCGACCGGGCCGGTCATCGCATCGGGTACGGCGCCGGCTACTACGACCTGACCATCAATGCGCTGCGGGCAAAGAAGAAAGTCATTGCTATGGGCATTGCTTTCGCAGCTCAGGAGATCACTTCTGTTCCCGCCACCGAGCGCGACGCGCGCCTCGATTTCGTGCTAACGGATCGTGAAGTGATCGATTTCCGCGAGACCAAATAGCGTATGCGTATTCTTTTTATCGGCGACATTGTCGGCCGCTCCGGGCGGACCATCGTGATCGAACGGCTGCCCACACTCATTTCCGAGTGGAAGCTCGATCTCGTCGTCGTCAATGGCGAGAACGCGGCGGGCGGCTTCGGCATCACCGAGGTCATCTACAATGAGCTCATCGATGCCGGCGCGGATGCAATCACGCTCGGCAACCACGCGTGGGATCAGCGCGAAGCGTTGGTCTTCATTGAGCGCGCGCCGCGCCTCATTCGACCACTCAACTTTCCAAAGGGCACGCCCGGCCGCGGCGCTGCGCTGGTTGACGCCAAGAACGGCAAACGGGCGCTGGTGATCAACGCCATGGGCAGGATTTTCATGGACCCGCTCGACGACCCGTTCGCCGCGGTCGAACGCGAGCTGGCGGCCTGTGCCCTCAAAACCGGCGCGGACGCGATCGTCATCGATTTTCACTGCGAGGCAACCAGCGAAAAGCAGGCGATGGGTTATTTCACTGACGGGCGCGCCAGCCTGGTCGTGGGAACGCATACACACGCGCCCACCGCCGACGACCGCATTCTTCCCGCGGGCACGGCGTTCGTCTCCGATGTCGGCATGACCGCTGACTACGACTCCATTATCGGCATGAACAAGGACGAGCCGCTTAATCGCTTCCTGCGCAAATTGCCCGGCGCGAAGTTCGAGGCGTCGAACGGCCCTGCGACCTTGTGCGGCCTCGCGGTCGAAACCGACGATGCGACGGGGCTCGCGCGCAAGGTCGGTGCCGTCCGCCTCGGCGGTATCCTGCAGGAAGCCCGGCCGAGCTTCTGGAACTGACTTTTTTCAGTCTGCGCGGTTGACCGCGAATCGCGGCGATGATTCGGTAGATGGAATTGATTCGCCGGCATGTGCTGGGTCCGGCAGCGCGACCTCGGCACGGAGCATATGGCTCTCTTCGTCAACAGCAATCTTGCGCTGGAGCTGCCGGCGGACCTGGACCGCCCGTCAACCTCATCGCGGGCGAAGCCCGATCCACGCGCCGAGCTTGCCGCCCAGTTCATCCCCGCCGGCGCGCGCGTCCTCGATCTTGGCGCGAGCCCGGCCCTGCGGACTCTGTTGCCGAATGGCTGCAGCTATGTCGGCGCCGGCAAAAAGCGCCGGGCGCACGACATCGGCTTGAATGCCGACGAATTTCCCACCGAAGCCGCGATGCAGGCAGATGTGATCGTGATGCTCGGCGTGCTGGAGCACGTCAAAGACATCGAAAGCCTGTTCACGCATTTGCGCTTCTGCAAGCGCGACATCCTCCTCAACTGCTATCCGACGGATCTCGCCAAAGACGGCGAGCGCGCGCAGGGCCTTGTCAATCGAATGAGCCTCTGCGACCTGGCGCTGCTGTTCGATCGTTTTGGTTTTCGCATCGAGAGCACCGCCCCGGTTGATGAATCGCAGATGCTCATGCGGCTGACGCCAGCGGAGCGGCTTTCCCCGATTGCATCGCGCAATGTGGCCGTGATTTCGGGCGACGATACCAACGATCTCGCCGCGCGGCTGGGCCGCCAGCTGATCAATGCAATATTGCCGGGTGAGTGCCGGGTTCATCATCTGACGCCCGGAATGCTCGATCAGGCGCAGCAGAACTATGATCTGGTCATCCTCGGCGCCGGCAGCAACCTGTTTCCGCCGCTCCTTGGCGCCGGCGCGCTTGAGGTCATTTCGCGCGCGAAGTCTGCCATTGGCATCTTCGGCACGCACGGCCGGGAGCTGATCGCGCGGCCGGCGTTTGATCGTGTCCTCGACCGGCTCGATACCTGGTTCGCGCGTTACGAGGATGACGTGCTGATGTTCGGGCGTGGCCGCAACAATGTCATTCATACCGGGGACTGGCTGATCGATCAGTTTCCCCTCGCACGCGCTACTAACGATGAGCCTTTGGTCGTTAACGGCGATCTCGGGCCCGAATTCGCGCTCGACCGCGCGATCAGCACCATTCAGCAGCACAGGCAGGTCTACTCGACGGTCCCGGTGGCGCTGTTATGCGCGCTCACCTCGGCTGATCTTGCGGCCTACGCCGAGATGCCCGCGCAGCAGCCTGACCTTTCGGCGGGCCAGTTCCGCAGCATGCTGATCGACATTTTTGGCCGCACCTGGCCACAGCAGAAGTTCTTCCTTGTCGATCGGGATGCCGTCATGCGCTACAAGACGCGCGTCCACCAGAACGTATCGAAAATCGGCGCACGCATCGGCGCGATCCTGCGAAACGTCGCGGTTGCCGCCTGATATTCGGGTGGCTCGCCGACAAAGTTCGGCGATCTGTGATGTTTATTTTCTGCGCGCGCCGGACTATATAGCCGCCGACACCCACCAAATATTGACGCTGGTTATGGCTGGTCATTCCCAATTCAAGAACATCATGCACAAAAAGGGGCGCGCAGATAAGGCGCGCTCCAAGCTGTTCGGCAAGCTTGCGCGGGAAATTACCGTTGCCGCGAAACTCGGCATGCCGGATCCGGCTTTCAATCCGCGCCTGCGTGCCGCGATCCTGGCAGCCCGCGCCGAGAACATGCCAAAAGACAACATCGAGCGCGCGATCAAGAAGTCGCAGGGTGCCGACACCGAGAGCTACGACGAGATCCGCTACGAAGGATATGGACCGGGCGGCGTGGCGGTCATCGTGGAGGCGCTGACCGACAACCGGAATCGCACGGCGGGAGAAGTGCGGGCGATCTTCGCCAAGAACGGTGGAAACCTCGCCGAGACCGGCGCGGTGTCTTTCATGTTCAGCCACGTGGGCGTGGTCGAATATGATTCCAAGGCTGCCAGTGCCGACGCGATGCTTGAGGCGGCGATCGACGCCGGCGCCGAGGATGTGACCTCGAACGAGGACGGCCATCAGATCTTGGCGACGCCGGACTCGTTGAATGACGTTACCAAGGCACTTGAGGCCAAGTTTGGCGAGCCGCGCAAATCAGCGATGCTGTGGAAGCCGCAAAACACGATTGCGCTTGATGACGAGGCTGGCGAAAAAATCCTGAAGCTGATCGAGTCGCTCGACGACAGCGACGACGTGCAGAACGTTTACGCGAATTTTGAAGTGTCCGATGCGCTCATGCAGAAAATGAGCACGTGAGCACTACGCGCCATTGAATTCCAGAATGTAGAGTCCGGCATTGTAATCGGTCGCGTAGATCAATCCTTTCGCATCCACAAAGACGTCGGCGGATTGAATGACACGCGCGCGGTTCGGGCGGGTGTCCGCAAGGGTCTTGGGCTGCGGCGGCACCAGGGCGCCAACTTCTTCCGGTGCAAACGCATCGGACATGTCGAAGACGCGAATGCCTGCGTTCTGATAGGTCGCGAAGATCAGCTGCGAACTGATGAAGCTGCCCGGCCGGTTCTCATGAATATTGTGCGGCCCGAAATGGGCGCCCTTGGCCTTGTAGTCGGCCTCTGCCGGCGTGGGAAACGTCGAGATGCTAACGGGGTTCTCGGGCACGCGGTTGTCAAACACCCAGATCAGCTTGAGGCCATCTTCCTGGTGGTCGAGCACGGCTTCGTCGAGCACGACGAGCAGATCGCGGTCGGGCAAGGGCAGACAGTTATGTGTGCCGCCGCCGAACGGGGGTGACCAATTGCGGTGAATGATCAGTTTGGGCTTGGCGCGGTCGGCAATATCGAGCACGACCATGCCGGCATCGCGCCAGGCGGCGTAGGCCGTGTCGCCGTGAATGATCGCGTGGTGCAGGCCGTAGCGCCGCGCCGCCGACCACGATGGCGTCTCCCCGGCCGCCTGGTTCATGCCGGGAATCCACCAGCGTCCTGCTTCCCGCGGCTTCGCGGGATTGCTCATGTCGACTGTCATGAACATGTAGTCGGTGAAACCGTCGAGCAGAACCGATACGTAGGCCCAGCGCCCGCCGGTGTACCAGGCGCGGTGGATGCCGCCGCCCTCGACAGGCATAAAACCGATCTGGCGCGGTGTCTCCGGCGTTGAGATGTCGTAGACCGCGAGGCCGGCGCTCCAGTCGCGCGTTCGCTTGGCCTCGGCTGTGCCGACGGTCTTGCCGAGGGCGCCACTGTAGTAGGCGCGCTCGTCGGCAAATTCGGCTGCAGCGAACATGTCCTTGGCGTGAATGACCAGCAGCAGATCGTCGTGAACCTGCAGGTGGATGTTCCAGGTATTCGCGGGTGCCGCGACGTAGCTCACCGCGCGTGGATTCTTCGCATCGCGCACGTCGATGACAGAGAAGCCTTTGGAAAACATGTGACCCACGAACGCGAATCCGCGGTGCACCATCACCTGCACACCGTCCGGCCGGCCACCCTGATCGGTGTGTCCGACGATGCGCATGTTGCGCGCGTAATCCGGTTTCGGAAGCTCCGTCATTTGTATGCGTCCAGGAAATGCGGCACGGCGATCCAATCGAGCATTGCGCCGTCGCTCTGTAGCAGATCATGCATACGGCGGTCTTCCTCGGTCTTCAGATTGACACCAAGGTGAGTGCCGAGCTTGCGGCCATGCATGACGATGTTGTTGCCGATGGGCTGGCGCTCCGCGTTGTAGGCCACCAACGCCTCGTCGACATCGTCGTGCCGATCGAGATGCTTCGCCAGCGCCATTGCGTCGGTGCCGGCCTTGGCCATTCCGAAGCCCATGTGCGGCCGGGCGTTTGCCGCCGCGTCGCCGACCATCGCGACGCGACCGTAGGTGATTGTGGGCGCCGTGAAATCGTAGATCGGTGTGAAGAAAGGCTGCTTGATCTTCATTAGGGCATCAAGCAGCTGCGGCGGCAGGATATCCCTTGCGTCCTCGTGCATGCCCGCGATCAGATCTTTGCGAACGAGCGGCGGCGGCACCGAGTATTCATGCTGCACGCCTTTTTCGTCCACGCACATCTCGCGCAGCGTTGCGGCGTCGGCGACACGGTACCAGATAAAATTGAAGCGCCGTTTGCCAGGTGTGAGATCGTCATTGAAACCGGCGATCGGGTAGGTGATCACCTGCTGCTGGTTCGGCAGGTAAAATGTAAACAGCGGGTAGATGCTGTTCAGCGTCTTCGGGGCGAGATCGGCTTCGTTGGGCGCCCCGCGCCAGATGAAATAGCCGGCATAGACGGGCTTCACCTGCGGCGCCATTTGCGCGCGCACGCTTGAGCGAATTCCGTCGCCGCCAATCAGGATATCGGCATGCTCCACGCGTCCGCCGGAGAACTGGACGCGCACGCCGCGCTCGTCCTGGTCAACGCGCTCGAAATTCCAGCCGAGATGATAGTGCGCTTCGTCGATGGTCGCGCGCAGGAGGCGCTGCAGGCGGTCCCAGGAGCTCAGGATTTGCCGCAGCGGCCGCTCATCCGTGACGCGGCCCTCGCGGTCTATTGCGATGCGCTTGGGCACCTCGATGCCGAGCATTTCGGTTCCGGCGCCGCTCGCCTCCAGCGCTTCCATGAGCTCGGGGTGTCCGGTGATGCCCGCGCCGCGCCCGACCAGTTCGACATTCGAACGCTCGTAGACGTCGACGTCCCAACCGATCTGCCGCAGGAATGCTGCGGAAAAAAGTCCCGACATCGAGCCGCCAATAATGACAGCCCGTCGATTGCGGCGGCGAGAAGAAGTCCCCGGCATGGTGCGAACCATACCCGTCCATGTCCGGCTGTCCATTGTGACTGGCTGGAATGGCCCGCATAACCGGCCCGAATGCGGCGCAAAACGCGCTAGGCGAGCGCCGGGGCCGGGGCTATCAACGGGGTCATGGCCCGGCATCCGATTCGCATTCTCGGTATCGATCCGGGGCTCCGCCGCACCGGCTGGGGCCTGATCGAATCCGACGGCAATCGGCTGATCCATATCGGATGCGGTTCACTCGAGACCAGCGATCGCGCCGATCTGGGCGTCCGTCTGCTTGCAATTCACGACGGGCTGCTCGCGGTGATTGAGCAATACCGGCCGGACGAGGCGGCAGTGGAAGCGACATTCGTCAACACCAATGCGGCCGCGACGCTGAAACTCGGGCAGGCGCGCGGTATCGCAATGCTGGTGCCGGCCAAGGCTGGACTTGCCATTGCAGAATATGCGCCGAACCTGGTGAAGAAGACGATCGTCGGAACCGGCCACGGCGAAAAGGCGCAGATCCGCATGATGATCGGCGTCCTGATGCCGAAAGCCGATCCACAATCGGAAGACGCCGCCGATGCGCTCGCCATCGCGGTCTGCCACGCGCATCATCGGGCGAGCGCGGTGCTGAAGGTGGCGGCGTCATGATCGGCAAGCTCAAGGGCATCGTCGACACATATGGCGAGGATTACATCATCCTCGACGTCGGTGGCGTTGGCTATCAGGTGCATTGCTCGGCGCGGACACTGCAGGCGCTGCCGTCGCCCGGCGAGCCTGCAACGCTGTCGATCGAGACGCACGTCCGTGAAGACCAGATCAGGTTGTTTGGATTTGCGAGCGATCTCGAGCGCGAATGGTTTCGCTTGCTGCAGACCGTGCAGGGGGTCGGCGCCAAAGTCGCCATGTCCGTGCTTGGCACGCTAAAGGCATCCGAGCTCGCGTCGGCGATCGCGATGCGCGACAAGGCCATGGTAGCACGTGCTCCTGGCGTCGGGCAGAAAGTCGCCGAGCGGATCGTCACCGAACTAAAGGACAAGGCGCCGGCCTTTGCGAATATCGATCCGGCGGTGGTGCATCTCGCCGGCGCGCTCGACGAGAAACGCGCGCCGCGTCCGGTGGCTGACGCTGTCTCTGCGCTCATCAACCTCGGCTACGGCCACCCGCAAGCTGCCGCCGCGATTGCGGCTGCCGCGCGCAATGCCGGCGAGGGCGCCGATACCGCGACATTGATCCGGCAGGGGCTGAAGGAGTTGGCAAGATGAGCAACGCGCCCCGTCTTGTCGCCTCCGACCCGCGTGATGACGACGCCGACGCGACGTTGCGGCCGCAGCGGCTCACCGAATTCATCGGCCAGGAGCAGGCGCGCGCAAATCTCAACGTGTTCATCGAGGCCGCGCGCGCGCGCAAGGAAGCGCTCGACCATGTGCTCTTTGTTGGTCCACCCGGGCTCGGCAAGACGACGCTGGCGCAGATCATTGCGCGCGAGCTGGGCGTCAATTTTCGCGCTACGTCCGGTCCGGTGATCGCCAAGGCCGGCGACCTCGCGGCGCTGTTGACGAACCTCGAGCCGCGCGACGTGCTGTTTATCGATGAGATCCACCGGCTCAACCCGGCGGTGGAGGAAATCCTTTATCCGGCCATGGAAGATTTCCAGCTCGATCTCATTATCGGCGAAGGCCCGGCGGCGCGCTCCGTGAAGATCGACCTGTCGCCCTTCACCTTGATCGGCGCGACGACGCGCGCGGGTTTATTGACCAATCCGCTGCGCGATCGGTTCGGCATCCCGGTGCGGCTGAATTTCTATTCGGAGAAGGAGCTTGAGGAGATCGTCAATCGGGGCGCGCGCGTGCTGGGCATCGGCATCGCGCCTGATGGCGCCAACGAGGTCGCTCGGCGTGCGCGCGGCACGCCGCGCATCGCCGGCCGCCTGCTGCGCCGTGTGCGCGATTTCGCACATGTGGAGGGCGCAAAAATCGTCGACCGCAAGGCCGCTGACCGTGCGCTGTCCGCACTTGAGGTGGATGGCGTGGGGCTCGACGCAATGGACCGCCGCTATCTCAAGACAATCGCCGAGAACTACGGCGGCGGGCCGGTGGGCGTCGATACGCTTGCGGCGGCGCTTTCCGAACCGCGCGATGCCATCGAGGATATCATCGAGCCGTTCCTGATCCAGAAAGGTTTCCTGCAACGGACCCCACGCGGGCGGCTGCTTACCGGACTTGCGTTCCAGCACCTCGGCCTGCCGGAGCCAGCCCGTGATCCGAGCCAGTTCGGCCTCTTTTCGGAAAACGATGAATGAACGACAACGTCATCAGCGTCGTCGCGGCGTTAATCCGCGACGAGGAGGGCCGCGTGTTGCTGGTCCGCAAGCGCGGTACGGCGGCTTTCATGCAGCCGGGTGGAAAACGCGATCCCGGTGAAAGTGATATTGCGGCGCTTGCACGTGAGGTGGTCGAAGAGCTGGGCTGCCGCGTCGCGGAGAGCAGCGCGCGGCCGCTCGGCGTATTCGAATGTGCCGCGGCGAACGAGCCGGATCACCGGGTGCGCGCGGCCGTGTATGCTGTCGACGTCGAAGGGCCGGTTATACCGCGCGCTGAAATCGATCAGGTGGTGTGGGTCGATCCGCGCGCGCTGCCCGACCTGCCTCTGGCTCCTCTGACGCGCGACCATGTGTTGCCGTTGGCCGGCATCGGGTCACCATGAATAGCGGCATGAAAACCATGGAGGGCGGCTGCCACTGCGGCCGCGTTCGTTTTCGCGTGACGGCGGAGCTCGACCGCGTCACCTACTGCAATTGCTCGATGTGCACGAAGAAAGGCTTTCTGCATCTGATCGTACCGCCGGGGCAGTTCGAGCTCGTGAGCGGCAGGGACGATCTGACCACCTACACATTCCATACCGGCGTCGCCAGGCACACATTCTGCCGGCATTGTGGCATCCACCCCTTCTATGTGCCGCGCTCCGACCCGGACAAGATCGACGTGAACGTGCGGTGCCTTGACGGCATTGACCTGTCCGCGCTTTCGGTGCGGTCTTTTGACGGGCAGCATTGGGAGCAGGCGATGCAGAAAGATGTGCCGTGGCGATGAGCAACGCACTCGACGGTGAAATCCATGACGGCCGGCACCATCAGGCGGTGCGCGTCTACTACGAGGACACGGATTTTTCCGGCATTGTCTATCACGCGAGCTATTTGCGCTTTATGGAGCGCGGCCGGACGAACTATTTGCGGCTGATCGGCGCCGATCACCGCGCACTCTTTGAGCAGGCCGAGAAAGAGGCGCCTGGTTTCGCCTTCGTCGTGCGCCACATGAGCATCGACTTTAAAAAGCCGGCGCACATGGACGATGTTCTCGACATTGTCACTAGGCCGGAAGAGGTCAAAGGCGCCTCCGTGATGCTTAACCAGAAAGTCATGCGCGACGACGATCTGCTGGTCGAAGCGCATGTGCAGGTGGCGTTTATCTCGGGCGGGCGCGCCCGGCCAATTCCGAAGCCGCTGCGCATTGCGATGAAAGCCGACCAGGAATCGGGCGGCGTCGGCTGACGGCTGATGTTATATTCGCTGCATGATGGAACAGAGTTTCGCGCTCTTTGAAACAGCGATCGGAACATGCGGCGTCATATGGGGGCCGCGCGGAATCGTCGGTGTGCAGTTGCCCGAAGCAGATACAACCGCAACGCGCGTGCGCGTGCGCCGGCGCTATCCTGCGGCGAGCGAAGCGCCGCCGCCGGCGGATGTGCGGCACGCGATTGACGGCATCGTTGCCCTGCTCGGTGGCGAAAAGCGCGATCTGACCGACGTTGAGATCGACGACAGTGGACTGCCTGACTTCAACAAGCGGGTCTACACGATCGTCCGCAAGATCCCGCCCGGCGCCACCATGACTTATGGCGAGATTGCGGAGCGGCTCGGCGACAAAGCCTTGTCGCGCGAAGTGGGGCAGGCGATGGGTGAGAATCCGACGCCGGTCATCATGCCGTGCCATCGGGTCATCGCGGCCGGCGGCAAGACGGGCGGCTTTTCCGCAAGCGGTGGGGTTGTGACCAAGCTGCGTCTGCTCACGATCGAGGGCGCCCAGCCCGGCGGTCCAACGTTGTTCGAAAACCTCCCTCTCGTGGCGCGAAAACGGGGCTCCTAGCCGCGGCATCGACGCGGTCACCGCCTTAATGTAAAAGCGATTCACATGAGATGGGGCAAACGTGGTCACGCCGCGCGCGGCTATCACCATGGCAATCTGAAAGAAGCCCTGGTGAATGCCGCGCTCGAATTGATTGCCGAGAAGGGCCCGGCGGGTTTCACCTTTGCCGACGCGGCGCGCTGGGCGGGTGTGAGTCCTGCTGCGCCTTATCGCCACTTTCGCGACCTCGATGCACTGCTCGCCGACGTCGCGCGGCGCGGCTTCGAGGAATTTTCAGCGGCGCTTGCGAAGGCCTGGGACGACGGCAACCCCGACGTGATGACTGCGTTCGACCGGCTCGGCAAAAGCTACCTTGCATTCGCAAAGCGCGAGCCGGCTTATTACTCGGCGATGTTCGAAGCCGGCGTCGCGCTCGACAGCGATCGCGAATTGCGCGAGGTAAGCGAGAATGCCTTCGCGGTTTTACGCGCGGCCTCCGAGAAACTTGTCGCGATGATGCCGTCGCAAGGCAGGCCGCCGGCGCTGATGGTGGCGCTGCATATCTGGTCGATGACGCATGGCATTGCGTCACTATTCGCCCGCGGCGATGCCGCACGCCGCAAGCTGCCGATGTCGCCGGAGGACCTGCTTGAGGCCGCCGTACTGATTTACCTGCGCGGGCTCGGGCTGAATGCGTCCGCGCGGCGGCGCTGAACGGTCGCTGCTCCGAAATTCTGCGGCCATATCTGGCGCTGCGACCAGCGGCCCCCAATTTAATCTTTGCGCCGCTTGACAGTGCCCATCGCGGGCGTTAGCTATGTAAATGTTATTTACATTCACACGAGGCCGACAATGCCCATCACCGCAAAGCTCGATGAACTCGGAAAGCCTGCCTGGATAGCTCTGGTTGTTCTGGGCTTCATGGTCTGGTGGCCTATCGGCGTCTCGGTGCTCGCCTTCACAATATGGAGCGGACGAATGGGATGCGGATATTACGGCGGCCATGACCGCTGGCAGAACAAGATGGAACGCATGCAGCACAAGATGGACTGGATGCGCTCGCGGATGAGCGGGGGTCCATGGAGCGGTGGCTGGAACCATGCGCCGTCGAGCGGCAACCGCGCTTTCGACGAGTACCGGACCGACACTTTGCGCCGGCTCGAGGAAGAGCAGCGTGAATTCCGCGAATTCCTCGACCGTCTCCGCTTTGCGAAGGACAAGACCGAGTTCGACCAGTTCATGGCCGAACGCCGCAACCGGCAGATGCCTGACTCGCAGCAACCCTAGAATTGAATGGTACGTCCGTTGAAGAAAAGGCCGCCCCTTTTTGGGCGGCCTTTGCTTTGCGCTTGCGGCGTTTTAGGCAAGTAACGACTCCTTAACCACAATCAGCGCTGTTTAGGGCGGAAAAGCCCGCTTTCGCGCCCAAGTTTGGCCAAGTTTCGCGGGGATTTCGTAGGTGCCGGTGGACGGGACATACGAAACTCGCGAGACATTCGGTTGCGACTTAGCGCGTGGGCGGCATCGTCGCGCGCGCACGTTGATTGCGGATATTGCGCCGCGCCGGTTCGACCGACGGAACCGGATTGAGCGGAAAGGACGTGCCCATGAATCCTGCCGACGTGGCACAGTCGGTGCTCCCGCTGACCTCCTCCGATCTTTCCCTGTTCACGCTGTTTTGGAACGCCCATTGGGTCGTCAAGACGGTGATGGTCGGGTTATTGGTCTGCTCGGTCTGGGTCTGGGCGATCGCGATCGACAAGACTGTGCTCTACACCCGGAGCCGGCGGGCCATGGACCGCTTCGAGCAGGCGTTCTGGTCCGGTCAGTCGCTCGACGAACTTTATCGGACACTATCGAACCGCCCCGCACACTCGATGGCGGCATTGTTCGTCGCTGCCATGCGCGAGTGGAAGCGAAGCTTCGAGGGCAACGCGCGTGCGGTAGGCGGCCTTCAGATGCGGATCGAAAAAGTGATGGAAGTGACCATCGCCCGGGAGGTCGAACGGCTCGAAAAGCGGTTGCTTGTCCTTGCGACCGTAGGGTCAGCCGGGCCCTTTGTCGGCCTGTTCGGGACCGTCTGGGGCATCATGACCAGCTTCCAGTCGATCGCCGCGTCCAAAAACACGTCATTGGCGGTGGTTGCGCCGGGCATTGCCGAGGCCCTGTTCGCGACCGCACTTGGCCTTGTCGCCGCCATACCGGCGACCATTTTCTATAACAAGTTTGCGGCAGAGGTTAACAGGCAGGCGCAGCGGCTCGAGGGCTTTGCCGACGAGTTTGCCGCCATCCTGTCTCGGCAAATCGACGAGCGTGGGTAGGGGATCATCTTATGGCTGCCAATGCCGGCACGCCGGTGATCGGAAAGCGTAAGCATCATCGCCAGCGGGTGATGAGCGAGATCAACGTCACGCCCATGGTCGACGTGATGCTCGTCCTGTTGATCATCTTCATGGTCTCCGCGCCGCTATTGACGGTGGGGGTTCCCATCGACCTGCCGCAGAGCCAGGCCAAAAACCTGGAGCAGGATAAGGAGCCGCTGACCGTCTCGGTCAACGACAAGGGCCAGATTTTCCTGCAAAATAGCGAAATCGCCGCGGACGATCTGGTCGCCAAGATGCAGGCTGTGGCCGAGGCGCGCGGCGGCAAGGAGGCCCGGGTCTACGTCCGCGGGGACAAGAGGGTCGACTATGGCACCATGATGAGGGTGATGGGGCGGCTGTCGTCGGCCGGCTTTCATCGAGTAGCCTTGGTCACCGAATTCGAGCAGGGCGCGAAAGCGCAGTGATGAGAAAGGCGACCGCAATTTCGGCCGGCCTGCACGCGGCGGTGCTGCTGTGGGCGACCCTATCATTTTCCGGAAAGAGTTTTGATGTCACACCGGCGGAGTCGCTGCCGGTCGACTTTATCAGCGAGAAGGATTTTTCGGAGATGACCAAGGGCGTCAAGGACGCGCCCAAGGTCGAGACGCCGAAGCCGCTCGTGGAGAAAAAGGCCGAGGAGCCGCCCAAGCCGATCGAAGAGGCCAAGCCCAAGGTTACCGAGAAAAAAGAATTGCAGGCCGCAAAAGAACCTACGCCGCCGCCCGAGCCGCAGCCGCCGAAGCCCGACCCCATCGCCGAAAAGCTCAAACAGCAGGACGAGCCCAAGCAGACGAAGACCGAGCCGCAGCCTCTGCCGCCGAAGAAGCCGCCGCAGAAGCCGCAACCGAAGTTCGAGCCTGACAAGATTGCGGCCTTGCTCGACACGCGTGATCCGCAGCGCAATGCCGCGACCGGAGTTGAGGCGAACGCAACTCCCTCGCTTGGTACGGCGACCGGCGCCGCCGCCCAGCTCTCGCAGTCGGAAATCGACGCGTTACGCGCGCGGCTGATGGCGCTGTGGAATCCGCCCGTTGGCATGCAGGACGCCAGCCAGACGCAGGTCACGATCCGGATCAGGTTCAGGAAAGACGGGACTCTCGCTGTTGGCCCACAAGTCATTACAAGCGGCAGCGGCGCGCAATTCAACGCCATGCGCGACAGCGCCGTGCGCGCGGTATTTGTCGGGCAGCCCTACACCATGCTGCGGCCCGAACATTACGAACAATGGAAAGAAATAGACTTCACTTTCGACACAAAACAGATGTTTCACGATCTTCCCGCAAGGTAATGCACTCTCGTGACTGACAGTTCTTTTCCCAAAATAAGCCGCCGTGGCCTGCTGATCGGCGCAAGTGCGTTGGCAGCGACCGGTCCGCGTCCGGCGCGCGCCGTTCTCAACATCGACATCAACCAAGGCAACGTGCAGCCAATGCCCATTGCGCTGCCGGATTTCCTGACCGGCGGTCCGACGGAAGGCGATACCGGGCGAAATGTCACCGCGGTCATCACCAACAATCTCCAGCGCAGCGGTCTCTTCGCGCCGATCAATCCGGCAGCGTTCATCGAAAAGATTTCCAACAGCGATAGCGTGCCGCGTTTTCCGGACTGGCGGACGATCAATGCGCAGGCGCTCGTCACGGGCCGCATCACGCGCCAGGGTGACGGAAGACTGAAAGCCGAGTTCCGGCTGTGGGACGTGTTTGCCGGCCAACAACTCGACGGCAAGCAGTATTTCACGACGCCTGACAACTGGCGGCGCATCGCGCACATCATTTCAGACGCGATCTATGAACGGCTCACCGGCGAGAAGGGCTATTTCGACAGCCGGATCGTGTTCGTCGACGAGACTGGTTCGAAGGACCGTCGCGTGAAGCGCCTTGCCATCATGGATCAGGACGGCGCGGCCGTGCGCTATCTCACGCGCGGCGACGATCTGGTCCTGACGCCACGATTCAATCCGTCGACGCAAGAGATCACGTACATGTCGTACGGGCAGGGTGATCCGCGCGTTTATCTCCTCAACATCGAAACCGGACAGCGCGAGATCGTCGGCAATTTTCCCGGCATGACCTTTGCGCCGCGGTTTTCTCCCGACGGCCAGCGCGTCATCATGAGCCTGCAGCAGGGTGGCAACGCGAATTTGTTCGTGATGGACCTGCGTTCGAAGCAGACCACGCGCCTCACCGATACGCCGGCAATTGACACGGCACCCTGCTACTCGCCGGACGGTTCCCGCATTTGTTTCGAAAGCGACCGTGGGGGCAGCCAGCAAATCTACGTGATGTCTGCAAACGGCGGGGCGGCACAGCGCATCAGCTTTGGCGAAGGTAACCATTCGACGCCGGTGTGGTCGCCGCGTGGTGACTACATCGCCTTCACCGGTCAGGCGCGCGGCAACTTCTCGATTGGCATTCTCAAGCCCGATGGTTCCGGCGAGCGCGTGCTGACGCAAGGCTTCCACAACGAAGGCCCGACCTTCGCGCCCAACGGGCGCGTGCTGATGTTTTTCCGTGACGTCGGGCAGGGGCCGTCGCTCTATACCATCGACATCACCGGACGAAACGAGCTGAAGGTTCCGACGCCCAGTTACGCTTCGGATCCGGCCTGGTCACCGCTTTTGTCCTGATGTCGTGAACCGGCCTTATTTTCACTGTGTCTTAACCATCAGAAACGGTTTAAGGGGTTCGGGTAGTTTTAATGGGTCCGCGCAAGGTTCCATCAAGGTTGATGGAACGTTCGTTTAACGAACGACCTGCTAGACCCTCACGCAAGCTCCGGTTGGTACGCGTGAATGGAGGCACCGGATATGATCGATATGAGGAAGACGCTGCACGTTGTTCGCTTCGCGGCCGTCCTTGCGGTGGGGCTGGCGATATCCGCCTGCGCCAAAAATGCAGAGGATGCGCAAGCCAATGCCGCGGGCCAGGCGACGCCCGGCAGTCAGCAGGATTTCGTGGTCAATGTTGGCGACCGCGTGTTCTTCGAAACCGACTCGTCTGAGCTCACGCCGCAGTCGCGCGCAACGCTCGACAAGCAGGCGCAATGGCTCATAAACTACAGCCAATACAGCCAGTTCACCATCGAGGGTCACGCCGACGAGCGCGGCACCCGCGAGTACAACATCGCGCTGGGTGCGCGCCGTGCCCAGGCAGTGCGCGATTATCTGGTTTCGCGCGGCATCCAGGCGCAGCGCATGCGCACAATCTCATACGGAAAAGAGCGGCCGGTCGCCGTGTGCAACGACATCTCGTGCTGGTCGCAGAATCGCCGCGCAGTCACCGTGCTCGGTGTCAGTTCATAGCGCTTTGGGGGAACGTGGGTGGTGGCACGGCGGCCCTCCGGGCCGCCGTGTTACTATTGCGTCGGACATCGCGTGTATGAAGTCGACATTTCAGGAGCGCCGGGAAATATTCTGGTTATCTGGTTTTCACTGTCGATCTTGAAACTGAGTTGCACGGCCTGTAGCGCCACATCCGTAGAGCAGGACGTGATCAAGTGTGCGAGGCCGGCCTCTTCCTTGCGCGACTTTATGTTGCAGGTGGCGATTTTCCCGCGAACCTGATTCCCGTCGACGATAAATCCGCTTCCGTAATTGTCAGCGTCTTTTGTCATGACAAGCTTTGTGTTTCGCTTCACGAATATCTTGCCGCAAATGGATGGATCGTTCGCCCAGGCGCCGTTGAGTTCGAAGCTGTGGGCGGAAACGCCAAAAAGCAGGAAAATCGCGGAAGAGATTAAAAGGATCCGGGCGCTGCTCAATATCATCATTGTCTGGCTCCATCATCATTGTCTGGCTCCGGCGACAGGTTGCACGTTTCGTGATGCGTCACTTCGAATTTAGCGTTTAAGGTTCCGACGAAATAGCAGTCGCTTTTTTGATGTAGATCAATGGCCGGCTGTGAGGTGATGGTCATCTCTGCGCAGAAGCAAGGCAGCGCGGAATGCCACGAACAATGGCATTATTGGTCGCGCTTCTCATACATGCTGCCCTGGAATAGGCTGCTAAGCGCATTTGGTCGGAGGCAAAATTGGCCGTGCATCGAATTCTAGCACTTTCGTTGACGCTAGCTTCGGCGCCGAGCTTCGCCGCCGATGCCCCGACGACTCAATCGCCGCATCCCGCTGCATCCGAACATCTGCCCTTTTTTGTTACCGCACCGGGCCAGACCGATGTGCTCATGGTCATCATGGCGATCACCCTCGCTGTCGCAGTGGTCGGCTTCGGCATTTTCTTCCTGCGCCTGCACACACTGCCCGAGCGCGTCGCGCACAAAGGCCACAAGATCCAGTTCGAGATTGTTGCGATCCTCGGCCTGATAGCGCTCTTCACGCACATGCATATTTTCTGGGTGGCGGGCCTGCTGCTGGCCTTCATCGACATTCCTGATTTCGGTGGCTTCCTCGGCCGCATCGCAGGCTCCGTCGAAAGAATTGCCGGTGTAAAGCCGGGGGCGGGCGCTGAAAATGTTCCCGATCTCGACAGGGCGGATGATGCCGGTCATGCCGGCAGCGAGTCCGCGCCGCGAAAGCCCCCGCGCATCGTGGCCGGCAAGAAGGAGCTCGACCATGCTTGAGATGCTCCTCTGCTCAATGTTCACGCTGCTGCCCGATTATCTCTATCGGCGCTATGTGCAGGGAAAGCGGTTCGGTAAGGAAATAACTCTCTACTCTGTGTGGTTCGAACTCCGGTGGGGCATTACGGGCTGCCTCATTCTGACCGTGCTGCTGATCACGACCGTGTTTTACAATCACCCTTCCACAACCAACGTCACGCTCTTCTACCGTACCGTCCCCATCGTGCCCGAAACAATCGGACGGGTGGCCGAGGTCAATGTCGGCTACAATGAGCCGGTCAAGAAAGGTGCACCGATTTTCCGGCTCGACAGTTCAAAGCAGGAGGCCGCGGTCGAGTCGGCGCGGCGGAAGATCGCCGAGATCGATGCGCAGATGCCGGTCGCACGGGCAGACGTTGTGAAGGCCGACGGCCAGCTGGTCGAGGCCAAGAGCGCGCACCAGCAGGCCGTGGACGAGCTTGAGACCAAGCAGGAGCTCTACCGGCGCAACCCCGGCAACGTTGCCTTCCGCGAGATCGAGCGTCTGCAGGAGCGCGAGCGGGGGCTGCTCGGCGCGATCACGGCGGCGACCGCGTCGAAACAGGGCATCGAGGAGCGCATCTCGACACTGCTGCCCGCGGAGAAAGCCAGCGCCGAGGCTGCGCTCGCCCAGGCGCAGGTGGACCTCGACAAAACTGTGATCCGCGCCGGCATGGATGGGCGCGTCGAGCAGTTCACGCTGCGCGTCGGTGACCTCGTCAACCCAATGATGCGTCCGGCCGGAATCTTCATTCCTGACAGCGCCGGCCGGCAGTTCCTGCAGGCGGGTTTTGGGCAGATCGAGGCGCAGATCATGAAGGTTGGGATGATCGCGGAGGTGACCTGTATCTCGAAGCCGTTCACGGTTATCCCGATGGTGGTGACGATCGTGCAGGATTACATCGCTGCCGGTCAGTTTCGTGGCGGCGAACAACTGATCGAAGCGCAACAGGTGACGCGGCCCGGCACACTTCTGGTGTTTCTTGAACCGCTATACAAAGGGGGACTGGACGGCGTGACGCCGGGCAGCAGCTGCATCGCCAATGCCTATTCCAGCAATCACGACGCGATCGTTGCCAAAGATACCGGCGCGCTGAAGGCCGTTGCTCTTCACGTCGTGGATGCGCTGGCGCTGGTGCACGCGCTCATCTTGCGACTGCAGGCGCTGGTGCTTCCGTTCCAGACCCTGGTGTTCGGCGGACACTGAGTCGGACGGACTGGCTCGGAAATCCCCTTGTTACGGGCGTTTCGGCAATGCCGGCCACAATCTGGTCGTACTCGGCGTGCTATGCTACGCAGCCGCTGCGATCACAAAGCCAGCGTAGCTTTCCGAAACCTGGGGAACGGTTTTCGGAACCGGACATGCAACAAATAACATCAAACGGGTTTCGCCCTTGCCGATGACACGCACACGGCCCTGCACGCTTTTCTCCTTCGCTTCCGCAACGATCCTGGTCTCGGCCTTGCTCTTGTCAGCGGCGGTGCCGGCAGGCATGGCGGTCGCGCAGGAACGCGGCTCGTCCGGAAACTTTCTCGACAATCTGTTCAGTCGTGGCGAGCAACAGGGGCAACAGCGTCAGGCTCCGCCTCAGCAGGCCCCGGCTGGCCGCGTGGCTCAGAGTGACCCGGGCGACCTTACAGTCCGGCTCGACCGCATGGAGAGCGCGTTGCGCCAGCTGACTGGCACGATCGAGAATCTTCAGTATCGTAACCAGCAGCTCGAGATGCAGCTCAAGCGCATGCAGGACGACACCGAATATCGCTTCCAGCAGCTTGGGTCGAAAGGCAGCGCGCCGCCACCCGCGCAGGCGGTGCCGATGAATCCAGGCAATGCACCCGCCGGCCCGCCGGCCAATCCCGGCCGCCGTTCGGACGTTTTTGATCCGTCACAGCAGCCCAATGCGCCGGGCGCGCCGCGCGTCCTCGGCAACCAGGCGGCAATCGCGGTACCGGAGCAAGGGCGCGACAGCGGACCGGTTGGCGCTCCAGGCGGCCGCGCGGCCGGCGCTCCGCTCGATCTCGCGACCATGGCCGGAAATAATGACTCGCCGCCTCCATCCCCGCCGCCTGGGGCCGTGGCTTCGGCCGGCGGCGCGGCGGTGCCGGCTCAGCAGATGCCGCCGCCGCAGGTCCGCAATGTTGGGCCCGCCGCCGCGGGCGGCCAGCAGCTTGCCACGCTGCCGCCGTCGGCGTCGCCGAAGGACGAATATGACATGGCCTATGGCTACGTGCTGCATAAAGACTATTCGCTGGCCGAGCAGGCCTTTCGCGATTTTCTGAAAAAGCACCCAAATGAGCATCTCGTGCCCGATGCGAATTACTGGCTGGGCGAAAGCCTGTTTCAGCAACAGCGCTATCGGGACGCCGCGGAATCATTCCTGAACGTTTCGACCAAATACGAACAATCGGGCAAGGCGCCAGACGCGCTGTTGCGCCTTGGTCAATCGCTCGCCGCGATGAACCAGAAAGAAGCGGCATGCGCCACCCTCGCCGAGGTTGGACGCAAATTCCCGCGCGCCTCTGCCGGCGTGAAGCGCGGGGTCGCGCAGGAACAGAAGCGTGCGCACTGCTGAGGCGAAAGCCGTCTCGGCGTCGGAAGTCACATCACTTTTTTCCGGGCTGCAATCGTTGCCCGTCCTCGTGCTCGCGGTCTCAGGCGGGCCGGATTCCACTGCGCTCATGGTCATGGCTGCGCAGTGGCGCAATTCACTCGAGATCAAACCGAAGCTCGTCGCCGTGACGGTCGACCACGGGCTGCGGAAGGAATCCAAAGCGGAGGCGGCCGCTGTGGCACGTCTCGCGCGCAAGCTCGATATTGAGCATCGCACATCGCGCTGGACCGGCCGCAAGCCGAAGACCGGCCTGCAGGAAGCCGCTCGCTTGACGCGGTACCGATTGCTTGGCAAGGCCGCCCGCAGGGGAGGCGCGACACATATTCTTACGGCGCACACGCTCGACGACCAAAGCGAGACCGTTCTCATTCGCATGAGCCGCGGCAGCGGTCTCTCCGGTCTCGGGGCAATGCAAAGGATCTCCGCCGTGCCGCAAGACGAAGAGCTTTTTGTCGTTCGTCCGTTCCTGGAGATTCCAAAGGCTCGGTTGATCGCAACATTGCACGCCGCCGGAATTTCGTATGCCGACGATCCATCCAATCGCGATCCGCGCTTCGCACGTGCGCGCTTGCGCGGTTTGCTGCATTTGCTTGCGGAGGAAGGTCTCGATGCCCGTCAGTTGGCCCGGCTCGCGCGCCGGCTCAAGCGGGCGGATGTCGCGATCGAGAACGCCGTCGAGCGCGCCGTAACGGAACTGTTTGTCGAATTGCCTGCTGCGCCTGCGATTGCGATTGAATCGCGACGTTTTGGGGATTTGCCTGCGGAAGTCGCATTGCGCTTGCTCGGCCGGGCCATGGCCAGGGTCGGGGACGAGGGACCGGTAGAACTCGGCAAGCTCGAGGCGCTCAAAACCGCGCTCGATGAGGCCCAAAACGGGCCAGAAAACCGCTTCCGGCGCACTTTGGCGGGCGCAATCGTGACGCTTAAAAATCCTCAAATTCTCGTCGAACGGGCACCGCGGCGTCGTCGCAAGGTTTTAACCAAGCGCCGACCTGGCCGGTCGACCGGTGCCAAAAGACGCTAGAATATTAAGGCTTAAGGCCTTTTCATGGGGTCCGGTGCTGCCTACATTGGTTGGCGAGTCCGACGTGAAGTCGCCACGAACCGGATGCATAGAGCTTATTGCCGCGCGGCACGCGTGCGGCGGGGTCAGGACGGTTGATGAACGCTAATCTCCGAAATTTCGCGCTCTGGGTGATCATCGTCCTGCTGCTGCTGGCGCTGTTCACGCTTTTCCAGAACCCCGGCCAGCGCACCACCGCGCAAGATATCTCGTTCTCGCAGCTGCTGTCTGAAGTCGACCAGGGCCGCGTCCGCGACGTCGTGATCCAGGGCCCGGATATCCACGGCACCTTCTCGAATGGCACCAGTTTCCAGACCTACGCGCCGAACGATCCCGGTCTGGTGCAGAAACTATATTCGAAGGGTGTGGCGATCACCGCGCGGCCGCCATCCGACAACGTTCCGTGGTTCGTCTCGCTGCTCGTTTCGTGGCTGCCTTTCATTGCGCTGATCGGCGTATGGATTTTCCTGTCGCGTCAGATGCAGGGCGCGGGCGGCAAGGCACTCGGCTTCGGCAAATCGCGGGCGAAACTGCTCGCGGAGGCGCATGGTCGCGTCACGTTTGAGGACGTCGCCGGTGTCGACGAGGCGAAGCAGGATCTGCAGGAGATCGTCGAATTCCTGCGCGACCCCGGAAAATTTCAGCGCCTCGGCGGGCGCATTCCGCGTGGCGTGCTGCTCGTCGGTCCTCCGGGCACCGGCAAGACGCTGATCGCGCGTGCGGTCGCCGGCGAGGCGAACGTTCCGTTCTTCACCATCTCGGGCTCCGACTTCGTCGAAATGTTTGTCGGCGTCGGTGCCTCGCGCGTGCGCGACATGTTCGAGCAGGCGAAGAAGAACGCGCCGTGCATCATCTTCATCGACGAAATAGATGCGGTCGGCCGTCATCGCGGCGCCGGTCTCGGCGGCGGCAACGACGAGCGCGAGCAGACGCTCAACCAGTTGCTGGTCGAGATGGACGGCTTCGAGGCGAATGAAGGCATCATCCTTATTGCGGCGACCAACCGTCCCGACGTGCTTGATCCCGCGCTGCTGCGCCCCGGCCGTTTTGACCGCCAGGTCGTGGTACCGAACCCGGACGTCGTCGGCCGCGAGAACATCCTGAAGGTGCACGTGAAGAAGGTTCCGCTGGCGCCGGATGTGAACCTCAAGACGACCGCGCGCGGCACGCCCGGCTTTTCTGGCGCCGACCTCGCCAACCTGGTCAACGAAGCCGCCTTGATGGCCGCGCGCCGCAACAAGCGCATGGTCACGCAGGCCGAATTCGAAGACGCCAAGGACAAGGTGATGATGGGCGCCGAGCGCAAGTCGCTCGTGATGACGGAAGAGGAGAAGCTCCTCACCGCGTATCACGAAGGCGGCCATGCGATCGTTGCCTTCAACGTCAAGGCGACCGACCCGGTGCATAAGGCGACCATCATCCCGCGCGGCCGCGCGTTGGGCATGGTCATGCAGCTGCCGGAGCGCGACAAGCTGTCGATGAGCCGCGAACAGATGACCTCGCGCCTTGCGATCATGATGGGCGGCCGCGTCGCCGAAGAAATGGTGTTCGGCAAGGAAAAGGTCACGTCGGGTGCGGCATCCGACATCGAGCAGGCGACCAAGCTGGCGCGCATGATGGTGACGCGCTGGGGCTTGTCGGACGAGCTCGGCACGGTTGCCTACGGCGAGAACCAGGACGAGGTTTTCCTCGGCTACCAGGTCTCGCGCCAGCAGAACATTTCTGAAGAGACATCTCGCAAGATCGACGGTGAAATCCGCCGCCTGGTGGAAGCGGGCTATGCCGAAGCGACTCAAATTCTCACTGAGAAGCGCGCCGACCTCGAGGTCCTGGCCAAGGGCCTGCTCGAGTTTGAGACACTGACCGGCGACGAAATTACCGATCTGCTCGCGGGCAAGCGCCCGGTGCGCGAGTCGGTCATCGAGCCGACGACGCCGCGCTCATCGGCGGTGCCGCCGGCAGGCAAGCCGCGTCCGCGCCCCGAGCCGCCGACCGGCGAAGTCGCTCCGCAGCCGCAGGCCTGACAAAAAACTCTTGCTCCGGTCGTCCCCTCGAAAGTGGGGACCCATACACTTTTGCGCTCGCGATTGACTGCGGAGTATGGGTCCCGGCCCTCGCTGGCGCTCGGCCGGGACGACGGCGATACTGAATGCATGCCGCTCCAATCCCGCGTCTCTCCCTTCGGCGAATTGATAACGACGCCCGCACGCGGGACGCTGTTTGGAAACCGGGGCGGCCGGCTGCATGACTCACAGCAGAAGTTGACGACGCGCCGTTGGGTGAACCGCGCCTGGATCTGTTGCAAGCTCGCGTTCAACAACCGTCACCGGAAGGTCTGGGGCAACAGCTACACCGAGCTGTTTTTCCTCGATGAAGTGACGGCCTTCGCCGCGGGTCACAGGCCCTGTTTCGAATGCCGGCGCAAGGATGCCGAGCGGTTTGCTCTTCTGTTCTCCGGCAAGAAACAGCGCGCATCGGCTGCAGCGATGGACAAAATTCTTCATGCCGAACGGCTTGATGGAAAGACCAAGCGGAGCCATCGCGGCAAGGTCGATACTCTTCCCGACGGGGCTATGATCTCGCTGGACGGGCAGGCATTTGCCGTGCGGGGAAACCGATTGTGGCTATGGGCCCCTGAGGGCTATTCGCAATCTCGATCTCGTCCACGGGGCAACGCGGTCGAGGTGCTGACGCCGCCGTCAATTCTCACCGTAATCAGGCGCGGCTATGGTCCGCTCTGGCATCCGAGCGCAACGCGCTAGACTGGACGCAGAAAGGCCCAGAATGTCGACGCCTGCCGCCCTACGACGCCGCCGCGACTATGACGGCCCCGCGCTGTTTTCCTATGGCTTCCGCCCGTTCTTTCTGGCGGCGGGTCTCTGGGCGATCGTTGGCATTCTTCTCTGGATTCCCCAATACATGGGGAAGTTGAGTGTGCCCACCCATCTGAGCCCGCTCGATTGGCACGTTCACGAAATGCTTTATGGCTACGTGGCTGCCACCATCGCCGGTTTCCTGCTCACCGCGATTCCGAACTGGACCGGGCGGCTGCCGGTCAACGGCTGGCCGCTTGCGGGCCTCGCCGCGCTCTGGCTTGCCGGACGCCTCGCACTCCTGATTTCGGCGCAGCTTGGCGGCCTTGTCGCGGCAATCGTCGACACGGCGTTCCTTGTCACGCTTGCAGTGGTCGCCGCGCGCGAGATCATCGCCGGCGAAAACTGGCGAAATCTCCGGGTGCTGATGATTCTCGTCGTGCTCGTCCTCGGCAATATTGTCTTTCATGCCGAAGTCCTGATGACGGGCAATGCCGGCTACGGCACCCGCATTGCCATCGCCGCGGTCATCCTGATGATTTCGCTGATCGGCGGACGGATCGTGCCGAGCTTCACCAACAATTGGCTCAACCGCAACAATCCCGGGCGGTTGCCGGTCCCGTTCTCGCAGTTCGACATGGTGGCGCTCGTCATCAGCGCGTTTGCGCTTGTCACCTGGATCATCACGCCAACGCAATGGCTTTCCGGCGTGCTGCTGATCGTTGCCGGATGCCTGCAGGCGGTGCGGTTGGCGCGCTGGGCCGGCGACCGCACGGTGGCCGATCGCCTCGTCCTGATACTGCACATCGGCTACGCCTTCGTGCCGATTGGTTTTTTCATGGTTGGCTTGGCGACTTTCACCGCGGAAGTACCGGCGACGGCGGGCATTCATGCCTGGACCGCCGGCGCCGTCGGCCTGATGACGGTCGCGGTCATGACGCGGGCGACCCTCGGGCACACTGGTCAGCCTCTGCAGGCCGGACGCGCCACGCAGGCGATCTACGCTTTGCTGCTCGCCGGCGTGCTCGTTCGCATCGTGGCGGCCTTCATGGGCTCGGTCGATCTGCTCGAATTCGCGGGCCTTTGCTGGACCGCGGCCTTCATCCTGTTCGTCCTGCTTTACGGGCCGCTGCTCGCGATGCGCAGTCCCGGCTGGAGCGAAACACGCCGCTAGTTCACGGCGGCTCGATCGGGCTCGGCTTTTCCTGGCGGGCGGTGCCGCTCCAGCCGAATATTACGATCGCGGCCATGACCACCAGCATCGTCGCGACCAGCGCAGCGCAGGCCGGCCAGCCGCCGAGCGTCCAGGCGATTGCGCCCACGGCCGCCCCGAAACTGCCGCCGAGATAGAACGAGGTCACGTAGAGACCGACCGCCGATGAGCGGCCCGCCTTGGCGGTGACCGTCACGAAACCGGTCGAAACCGCCTGGCATATTAATCCGCAGCCAGCCCCGAGCGCGAGACCCGCAACAATCAGCAGAAGCGAGGGCGCGAGCGTGAGCGCAATACCGGCGAGCCAAATGGCGATCACGCCGACCATGAACTGACGCCGTCCGAACCGGCCGACCGCCCAGCCGATCCAGGGCGTGAGCACCGAGCCGACGAGATAAGTGACGAAGATCGTGCCGAGCCAGCTGGCCGAAAGATTGTAGGGCGGCGCGGCGAGGTGAAAGCTGATGAACGTGAAGGTGCAAATGAAATTGAACAGCACGGCGAAACCGACGGCGAACGTCGCGACCAGCTGGCTGTTGCGAAAATGGCCGAGCATCTGACGGCTCGATGCGAGCAGGCCTTCCGAGCGCACGAAGCGCCGCTCGCGCGGCAACAGGAACGCGACCGCGACGGCGCCTACGGCCGCGACGCCCGCGAGCACTGCAAAACCGGCGCGCCAGCTGATCAGGTCGGCGATCACCCCGGTGACCAGCCGACCGCTGAATCCTCCAAGACTCGACCCCGACGAATAGATGCCTGCCGCGGTCGTCGCTTCTTTGGCCGGCCATTCGTCGCCGATATAGGCAACGGTCACGGCAAAGATCGGCGGCAGTACGAGCCCCTGCACCGCGCGCCAGAAGATGACCGCTGACAAGCTTGTCGACAGCCCGACCATCAGAGTCGGAATGACCAGCACGAACATCGCCGCGACGATCACGCGCTTGCGGCCGAGCACGTCGGCCACCGCGCCGGTGAAAGGCGCGGTGAGGGCGACCGCCAAGGTGCTGACGGTGATGATGGTCGAGACTTCCGCTGCGCTCGCGTGAAATTCTTCGGAGAGCAATGGAAGAATCGACTGCGGCGAATAGAGATTGATGAAGGCGCAATATCCCGCAAGGCCGACCGCGAGATGACGCGCGGAATACGTTCGGCCTTTGGCAGTGGCGTTCATGCGGGAAAACCTGGCGGGCGGGCGCGTATCAACGCTCGCAGCTATGCCTTGGTTCGCTATCCTTCGCCAAGGGCAAAGATGGCGGGACTGCGGCTCGCGCAATGCGTAGCTTTGTCATTCCAGGTCGAGCGCCACTCTGGCGCGAATGAAGGTTTCGTCCGGAGTGCCGGACGCATCGACTCTCGGCCAGTTAATCCGGCCCAGCTCGAATTTTTCCTGATCCTGCACGATCGCCGTGTTTGCATCGGACGCGTCGCGCGTCCGCGCGCCGACCCGTTCAAGCCGTGACTGCAGGTCGGCAGTGAGAAAAAGACCGGTAAATTCGTCGGAATCCGCCGCTTTCGCGATGTCTGCGCGTTCGCCCGGCTGTGCAAACACGGCGTCGACGATTGCCGAATGTCCTGCCGCGACGACGCGCCGCGCCTTGGCGGCGAGCGTGGCGTAGACGTTGGCGGTGGCCTCGGCGGTGTACGCGGACTTCGGCAGCGTCTCGGTCTCGGCGACGCTGAACATTGCCTTGCGTTCGATATCGCTTCGCAGCACCACGGCGCCGGGCATTGGCATAATTTCGGGCGCAAGCGTGCGTGCGAGCAGCGACTTTCCGGTGCCGGAGAGCCCGCCGATCGCGACCAGTCTTGGCTTGGTCGCCTGCAGCAGTTCCCGCGCCAGATCGGCATAGCTGCGCGCGTTCCTCGACAGCTTCTCGCGGGCATCAGAATGCTTGCGTCTCGCTGCCGTTACCTTGGCGCGGATCGCGGCGCGCACAGACATGAACAACGGAAGAGCGGCGAGGGCGTCGAGATCGTGGACACGCTGGGTCTCGATCAGATAGCGGTTGAACACGATGTTCGCCACCGGCCGCAGCCCGCGCTCGATCAGATCCATCAGCAGGAACGCCAGATCGTAGAGCACGTCGCCCGTTGCAATACGGTCGTCGAACTCGATGGCGTCGAACAATACGGGTTTGTCCTCGATCAGCACGACGTTGCCGAGGTGCAGGTCGCCATGGCACCGGCGCACGAGACCTGCGCGCTCGCGTGCCTGCAGCAGCGGTTTCACGCGATCGAATGCATCGCGTGTTGCTGCAGCGAGGGCGCGCAAGTCCTCGAGGGAAAATAGATCCGGCTCCGCGGCGAGCTCGGTCTCGTTTTGCGCGATGATGTCCGCCAGCGTTTCCGTGAAGCGGGCGTTCGTCACCGTCGGCGCGACGCGGTGCGCGGCAGCGACGGTTCGGCCGAGCCGATCGGCGAGCCCCTCGTAGATGTGCCCGGATTCGGCAAGCCGGTCGAGGGTCTGGCTTTCGTCGAAGCGCCGCATCTCGACGGCCCATTCCACCGGCTCGCCTTTGCCGGCGATCGCAAGCCGCCCTGCGGGATCGCGGGTAATCGGCACGACGCCACGGTAGATCGCGGGCGCGAACGCGCGGTTGACCTTGATCTCGGCTTCGCAGGCGGCCCTGCGTTTGCCGAGCGTGGAAAAATCGAGAAACGGAAAGCGCACGGCGCGCTTGATCTTGAGCACACGGTCTCCGGCCAGAAAGACCAATGCCGCGTGCGTGTCGATGCGTTTGACCGGGGCGCCGCCATGGTTGGCCGCATCGCCCAGAAAATCGATCACCGGCTGTTGGGTCTCGTCATCCATTCGCGGCCCGCAGGCGTTATTGTCCAAATGACTATGTATCAATTCGAAGCGAAAAGAGGAGATGCCCGCATGCAGTCGGCCAGGCCCGGGGTCTATTGACCGCTGCTCGGCTTGCCCGGAAAGTGCGCGCCTGACCGCGTCAGGCGGCTATTTTTCCAAGGGAGGTACTGAGTGATTATCGATCACAGGGTTTATCGGACTCTGCCGGGCAGGCTGCCTGCGCAGCTCGAGCTTTACAGCAAGCTGGGATATCCGGTGCAGTTCGCTACATGGGCGAGCCGCATTACTATCTCGCGACCGAGACGGGCCAGCTCAACACGCTGGTGCATGGCTGGATCTACGAGAGCGCCGCGCAGCGCGAGCAAACGCGCGCCAAGATGATGCAGGACCCCGACTGGAAGCACTTCCTGGCGGAGAATGCGAAGGCAGGAAACATTATCGAGCAAAACAACTGGCTGATGACGCCCGTGCCGTTCTCGCCGAAGATCCCGCCCGCAAAAATCGTGAAGTAACGTCGATGCGCGGCAAGGACAACTCACGTTCCGGCGGCGAAATCCTGATTGACCAGCTGTCGATTCACGGCGTGCGCGACGTATTTTGCGTGCCGGGCGAGAGCTACCTTGCCGCGCTCGATGCCTTCTACGAAGGCGACATAAAGCTCACGGTTTGCCGTCATGAGAGCACCGCAGCCATGATGGCGGAGGCCGTGGGCAAGATGACCGGCCGGCCCGGCATCTGCTTCGTCACGCGCGGGCCGGGTGCCAGCAACGCATCGGGTGGGATCCATATCGCGCAGCAGGATTCCTCGCCGATGATCATGTTCGTCGGGCAGGTCGGCCGCGACATGCGGGACCGCGAGGCTTTCCAGGAGCTCGATTACCGCGCCGTTTTCGGGACTATGGCGAAATGGGCAACGGAGATCGACGATCCGGCGCGCATCCCGGAAATCGTTTCGCGCGCCTTCCATACGGCCTGCAATGGGCGGCCCGGTCCGGTGGTGATCGCGCTGCCTGAAGACATGTTGACCGAGCGCATCGCGGTCTCCGATGCCACGCGGTTCGAGCCGGTGGATACCTCGCCCGGTCAATCGGAAATGAGCCTGCTGCAGGACTTGTTGCGGCGCGCAAAGCACCCGGTCGTGCTGATCGGCGGCAGCCGCTGGAGCGAGCAGGCGAGCGCGAGCCTGATGCGTTTCGCCGAACGATTTGCGCTGCCGGTCGCCACGACGTTCCGGCGCGGCCACCTGGTTGATGCGATGCACCCCTGCTACGCGGGCGACTTCGGCATCGGACCAAATCCAAAACTGCTCGCGCGCGTGAAGGGCGCCGACCTCGTCTTGCTGATTGGCGGGCGCTTCAGCGAAATGCCGTCGCAAAGCTACAGCGTGTTCGATATTCCGGAGCCGCAGACCAAACTCGTGCATGTGCACCCCGGCGCTGACGAACTCGGCCGCGTCTATCATCCGCATCTCGCCATCAACGCGACGCCGACCGCTTTCTGCGCGGCCTTGGACAGCCTGCAGCCGCCAAAAGAGATCGGCTGGCGCGGCGACAGCGACGCCGCGCATGCCGACTTTCTTGCCTGGGGCGAGAAAGCAACGATGGTGCCGGGCGCGGTCAACCTCGGCGAGATCATGGTGTGGCTGCGCGACAATTTGCCGGCCGATGCGATCGTCACGCAGGGCGCCGGCAACTTCTCCGGCTGGGTGCATCGCTTTTACCGTGTACGTAAATTCGGCGGGCTGGTGGGCGCGACCTCGGGCTCGATGGGCTACGGCTTGCCGGCCGCGCTGGCGATGCAGACGATTCATCCCGGTCGCACTGTTGTCTGCGTCGCCGGCGACGGCGATTTCCTCATGACGGGACAGGATTTTGCGACGGCAGTGCAATACAAGCTGCCGGTCATTGTCCTCGTCGCCGACAACGGCATCTACGGCACCATCCGTATGCACCAGGAGCGCGAGTACCCGGGCCGCGTCGTTGCGACCGACCTGCGCAATCCGGACTTCGTGGCCTACGCATTGGCATTCGGCGGCTACGGCACGGTGGTGGAGAAGAGCGCGGACTTCCCGGCGGCCTTTGCCGCCGCGCGTGCCTCCGGCAAACCCTCCATCATCCATCTCAGGATCGACCCCGAGGCGATAACCCCGGCGACGACGCTCTCCGCTATCCGGGAAAAATCGCTCACTGCAGGCGGTGGGAAAAGAAGTTGAGTCTTTTGGCGGCACTTGCCACGCCGCCCTGAATCTGCGTTGAGTCGATCCATGCCCTATCGCCGGACCGAAAACGTCGTCCGCCGGCTTGCCGAGCGCGAGCAGACGATCCTCGATGCGGCGCAATCGATTGCATCGGAAAGCGGAATGGGCGCGGTGCAGATTGCGCCGGTCGCGCACCGGGCCGACATCGCTGCCGGCACGGTTTATCGCTATTTCCCGTCAAAAAATAACCTGATCGCCGAAGTGATCGCGTCCGCCGCCGGGCGCGAGCTCGCAGCCATGCGGGAGGCTGCCGATGCGGCGCCAGGCCCGCTTTCGGCGCTTGCTGCGTGCATCACCACGTTCGCGGCGCGTGCCCTGAACGACCGGCGGTTGACCTGGGCCGTGCTGGCGGAGCCGGTCGACGCCAATATTGATGCGCTGCGTGTGGAATTCCGCCGCGCGATTGCAAGCGAATTGGCATGGCGGATCAATGTCGCAATCACCGGTCAGCATTTGCCCGATCAGGACGCGCGTGCGGCCGCGCCCGCCATCGTTGGTGCACTGCTTGAAGGCTTGATTGGCCCCTTGGCGTCGCCCGGCAGCAATGCGCGCGAGGCCGTGCAAACCATCACGCTGCTGTCGCTCCGCGCGCTCGGCGTGGTTGACGCCCGTGCGAGAGGGCTCGTCGCACAGTGCTCGCTGCCGCAAAACCCTAGTGCGACATCAGCACCGGCACCGTCATTGCCTCAAGCAGCCCGCGCGTAGCGCCGCCGAGCACGAATTCGCGCAGGCGTGAATGGCCATAGCCGCCCATTACGATCATGTCGGCAGAGGAGTCGGCGGCGTGAGACAAGATTGTTGAGGGCACGTCGGTGTCGGGCGAGGTGATGCGCTTTATGTCAACCTTAAGTCCGTGCCGCGCAAGGTGCTGGCCTAGATCGGCGCCGGGCACCTCGTTGTCCTTGGCTGGTTTGTTCGAAATGATCACGATCTCGACCTGTTTCGCCTTTTTCAGGAACGGCATGGCGTCGGCAACTGCGCGGCTCGCCGTCCGGCTGCCGTCCCAGCACACCATGATGCGGTCTGCTTTCATGCCGCCTTTCTGGATATAAGGCACGAAGATCACTGGCCGGCCGGATTCGAACAGCACACCTTCGTCGACCACCTCATCCGGTAAAGCGTCCTTGCGTTGCGGCTGACCGACAACGACGAGATCGAAGCGCCTTCCGATGCGCCCGATCTGGTCGGCAGCGCCGGAAACACTCGTATTGAGAACGCGCGTCTCCATCGAAATCCCCGCGCGCTTGGCTGCCTGCTCGAAACGGGCGATCGCGGCCCGCGCCTTCTTGTTTGATTCTACGCGCTGACTTTCGATCAGCTCCGGAGGAACTCCGCCCATCACGTTCCCCGGAATGACGGCTTCATAGGCAACCGCGACACCAAGCAAATGCGCCCCGAAGGTTTCAGCGATTGAGACGGCGTAAGCGCCGGCTGGATCGCTCGTTCCAAGGCCCAGGTTGACGACAATATCTTTGATCATGTGCAATATCTCCTGATCGATGTTGTCATGATACCGGGCAACCTGCGGTCCATATTGACGAAGGTCAAACGGCGGTCATCGGTGTCGCGCACCTATTTCTTCTTGCCGCCGGCGTCGAATTGCTTGAGGTAGGCCCACAGGTCACCGGCTTCCTTTTCATTCTTGATGCCGGGGAAGATCATCTTGGTGTTCGGAATCTTGGCACGCGGATCCTTGATGTAGTCCTTAAAAGTAGCCTCATTCCAGGTGATGCCGGAATTCTTGTTGGAGTCGGAGTAGTTGTAGTCGGGGGCGCTGCCGGAATGGCGCCCGTCGAGGCCATTGAGCTCGGGCCCGACTTTGTTCTTTGCACCCTCGCCGATGGAGTGGCACGGGAAGCACTTCTTGAACGACTGCTCGCCCGCGGCCACATCCTGAGCGTGCGCAACCTGAACCATCGCGGTCACGAGAATGGCCGCCCCCAATACCGACTTCATCTCTCTTGCTCCCGTTATGACTTTGGCAGCCGCCCCACGAGGAAAACGCCAGTACTGCTACCCGGTTTCCATTGGTTTTTGCCAGCCCTATGTGTAAGCCGTCAAATGGCTGATATCGTTGTTTTGACATAACGGAGTTGCATGGAATGTCGGTGCGTATGCCCGAACTCGATGCCGAAATCCTCGGGCGCCGCGACCGCATCGTGACCGCCTTGCGCAGCATCGTTCCGGGCGAGGGGGTCATCGCGGGCGAGCGCGAGATGCGGCCCTATGAAACAGACGGCCTGACCGCCTACCGGCAGCTGCCCATGGTCGTCGTGCTCCCCGAGACCACCCAGCAGGTCGCCGAGGTGCTTCGGTATTGCCACGACGAAGGCATCAAGGTGGTTCCCCGCGGGGCCGGTACATCATTGTCCGGAGGCGCGCTGCCGCTTGGCGACGGCGTATTGCTCGGGATGGCCAAGTTCAACCGGATCCGCGAAATCGACTTCGAAAATCGCGTCGCCGTCGTCGAGCCCGGTGTCACTAATCTTGCCGTTACCAACGCAGTCGCTCATGCCGGCTTCTATTACGCACCGGATCCATCGTCGCAGATCGCCTGCACGATCGGCGGCAACGTGGCGGAGAATGCCGGCGGCGTGCATTGCCTCAAATACGGCATGACAACAAACAATCTGCTCGGATGCGAGATCGTGCTCATAACCGGCGAAGTGCTGCGTATCGGCGGCAAGCATCTCGACGCATCGGGATACGATCTCCTGGGATTGATCACCGGCTCGGAGGGGTTGCTGGGTGTGGTGACCGAAGTGACGGTGCGCATCCTGAAAAAGCCGGAGACTGCGCGGGCGCTGCTGATAGGATTTCCATCGTCCGAGGATGCCGGCGAATGCGTCTCACGCATCATCGGCGCGGGAATAATTCCGGGCGGCATGGAAATCATGGACGGGCCCGCTATTGCGGCGGTCGAGCAATTCGTGCACGCCGGTTACCCGCTCGATGTCGAAGCACTCCTGATCGTGGAACTCGACGGGCCTCCCGCTGAGGTCGATCATCTGATCGAGCGCGTCGAGACGATCGCGCGCGATTGCCGCGCGACCTCCTGCAAGGCCTCGCGTTCGGAAGAGGAACGCCTGCTGTTCTGGGCCGGCCGCAAGGCTGCATTCCCGGCGGTCGGGCGCATCTCCCCCGACTATTATTGCATGGACGGCACCATTCCGCGTGCGCAGCTGCCGCTGGTGCTCAAGCGCATGAAAGAGATGTCGGCGAAATATGGCCTGCGCGTCGCCAATGTTTTTCATGCCGGCGACGGCAATCTGCATCCCCTTATTCTCTATGATGCCAATGTTCCGGGCGAGCTGGAGAAGACGGAGGAATTCGGCGCCGAGATCCTCAAGCTCTGCGTCGAGGTCGGCGGCGTGCTCACCGGCGAGCATGGCGTCGGCGTGGAAAAGCGCGACCTGATGCCGGTAATGTTCTCTGAGATCGATCTCAATCAGCAGCAGCGCGTAAAGTGCGCGTTCGACGCCAAAGGCCTGCTCAATCCCGGAAAAGTTTTTCCGCAACTGCACCGCTGCGCCGAGCTCGGCCGTCTGCATGTTCATGCCGGGCGGCTGCCGTTTCCCGATATCCCGAGGTTTTAGTGATGCGTTTCGGCCTGTTCTGCTCGCCAAAAGCCGATGCCCCCGGATTTCGCCCCGAGACCGGGCGCGGATTCTTCGACTACCTCGAGTTCAACGTCGAGGCCGAAGCGCTGGGCTTTCATTCCAGCTTCTCGGTGGAGCATCATTTCAGCGGCTGGAACCAGGTGTCCTCGACCCTGATGCTGCTCAGCGCGCTTGCCATGCGCACCCGAACATTGCGTCTGGGCACAGCGGTGATCGTGCCGCCTTGGCACAACCCGGTGCTGCTCGCGGAAGAAGCGGCAACGCTCGATCTTCTCTCGCATGGCCGTCTCGATCTCGGCATCGGCAAGGGTTACCGGCACAGCGAATTCAAGGGCTTTCAGATTTCGCCGGACGAGGCCGAAACCCGCTTCGACGAGGCGGTCGAGGTCATGACGCGCGCGTGGACGACGCGCGAGCGTTTTTCGCACAAGGGCCGGTTCTGGCATTTCGAAGACGTCATCGTCGAGCCACCGCCGGCGCAACGCCCGCATCCGCCGCTGTGGGTCGCCGCCGGGAATCCACACTCGATCCGCCGCGCTGCCGCGCGCGGCTTCAATCTCATCCTCGATCAATATGCATCTGCCGCGGCGCTCGGCGAACGTATTGCCATCTACAAAGCCGAGCGTGAGGCAAGCGGACTTCCGTTCGATCCGATGCAGGTGACAGCTGCTCGCCAGCTCTACGTGGCGAAGGACAAGGCCGATAAGGAAGCCGCGCTGATACGGCAGGCCGAGTATACGCGCCGGACGATCAACGTGGCGCGCATGCCCGACGGCAAGACCGGCTCGCACGTGCTCGCCTATGCCGACAGGGCGGGCGCAACGGAAGAAAACGCCCTCTTTGGCACGCCCGAAGAAATCGCGGGCATGATCGAAGCATTGCGCGACGCGGGAGTAGCTTATGTGTTGCTCACGGTCGCCGGTGGTGTCGATCAATTGCGCCGCTTCGCGCGCGAGATCATGCCTGTGTTCGCCCGTGAGCCCGCCGCCCGCGCGGCGGAATGAATTGTCGCGCGATGCCTGACACACTCAAACCCCGCGATGCCAAGGAGGTCGAGGACGCAGTGCGCTGGGCGCTCGGCAGCGAGAAACCGCTTGAAATCGCCGGGCAGGGGACCAAGCGCATGATCGGCCGGCCGAGCCAGACCGATCTTACGCTCGATCTGTCGGGGCTTTCCGGCGTCACATTATATGAGCCGGCCGAGCTGGTGCTTTCGGCGCGCGCGGGCACGCCATTGTCCGAGATCGAAACCCTGCTCGAGAACAACAATCAGGAGCTGGCCTTCGAGCCGATCGACTATGGCCCCGTGCTGGGTGGGAAGGTAAATCGCGGCACGCTGGGCGGCGCGATTGCAGCCAATCTTTCAGGTCCGCGCCGCATCAAGGCCGGCGCCGCGCGCGATCATTTTCTTGGCGTCACAGCGGTCACCGGGCGCGGCGAAACCATCAAATCCGGCGGCCGTGTGGTGAAGAACGTTACCGGTTACGACCTCTGCAAGCTTCTTGCCGGATCGTGGGGCACGCTCGCGGCAATGACGGACATCACGATCAAGGTCCTGCCGAAGGCAGAGACCGAGGCAACGGTTCTGGTCACGGGTCTTGACGATGCGCGCGCCTGCGCTGCCATGGCTGCGGCGATGGGCTCATCGTGCGATGTGTCGGGCGCCGCGCATTTGCCCGATCACATTGCATCCTGGTTTGACGGATTGCCCAGGCCCGAGGCTTCCACCGTCTTGCGGCTGGAGGGCTTCGTACCGTCCGTCGCGCACCGCAAAGAAACACTGTCCGCGTTGCTCAAGGAATTCGGCGCGGTGTCATTCCTCGACGAAAGTCAGTCGCGCGCGCTGTGGCGGAGCGTCCGCTATGTGATGCCATTCACCACCGAAACCGCGCGCACGCGTCCGCTGTGGCGCATTTCCGTCCCGCCCAGCCGCGGCCATGAGATTGCTCGCGCGATCACGCCCGCCGCGCAGATGTTCTACGACTGGGCCGGCGGGCTGGTCTGGGTGGCAATGCCGTTTGCAGGCGAGCCCGATGCCGCCGCGATCCGCGGCGCGGTTGCGGCGGTCGGAGGCCACGCGACGCTCGTGCGCGCACCGGCCGCGGTGCGCGCGTCGGTGGATGTCTTCGCGCCGGAGGAGGCGGCGGTCCGCGCCTTGGGCAAACGGGTGAAAGAGAGCTTCGATCCGAAGGGGCTTCTCAATCCGGGACGCATGTGGGCGGGAGCTTAGCCGTGCAGACGTCGTTCACGCTCACACAGCTGCTCGACCCGCAGGTCGCATCGTCGGAGAAAATCCTGCGCGCTTGCGTGCATTGCGGATTCTGCACGGCGACGTGCCCGACCTATGTGCTCCTTGGCGATGAGCTCGATTCACCGCGCGGCCGCATCTACCTGATCAAGGAGATGCTCGAACAGGACAAGCCGCCGACCCGTGACGTGGTGAAACATATCGACCGCTGCCTGTCGTGCCTCGCGTGCATGACGACCTGCCCGTCGGGCGTGCACTACATGCATCTGGTGGATCATGCCCGCGAGCGCATCGAGAAATCCTACAAGCGTCCTTTAACCGAGCGCGCGGTGCGCGCAATGCTCGCGCGCGTGCTGACGGATCCCGCTCTTTTCCGTCTCGCCGTCGTGGCGGGGCTGGTAGCGAGGCCGCTGGCGCCGGTTCTCGATCTGCTTGGCCTGCGCAGGGTGGCGGCGATGCTGAAGCTGACGCCGCATCGCAAGCCGGCGCCGCCGGTCGAGCGGACCGGCAAGGTCTATCCGGCTGAAGGCAAGCGCCGCGGCCGCGTCGCGCTATTGTCCGGCTGCATCAATCCGGTGCTTGCGCCGTCGATCGATGAAGCCGCCATTCGCCTGCTCAATCGCCACGGCATCGAGGTCGTGGTTGCGGCGGGCGAGGGTTGCTGCGGCTCGCTGGTGCATCACATGGGACGTGAGGACCAGGCGCTGGCCCAGGCGCGCAACAACGTCGACGCCTGGACGCGCGAAATCGAGGGCGATGGGCTCGATGCCATTCTGGTGACCGTGTCCGGTTGCGGGACCACCGTGAAGGACTACGGCTTCATGCTGCGCAGCGATCCGGCCTATGCCGAGAAAGCCGCCCGCATCGGCGCACGGGCGCGCGATGTCACGGAATACGTCGCAACGCTTTCCTTGCAGTCAGGCAAGCTTCCCGCGCCGATGACGGTTGCGTATCACGCGGCGTGCTCCCTGCAGCACGGCCAGAAGGTCATGCGCGAGCCGGTCGATCTGCTTCGCAAGTCGGGCTTCGTGGTGAAAGAGATTCCGGAAGGTCATTTGTGCTGCGGCTCGGCCGGCACCTACAATATTCTTCAGCCTGCCTTGGCCAATCAGCTGCGCGCGCGCAAGATCGCCAATATCGAACCGCTGAAGCCGGACGTCATTGCAGCCGGCAATATCGGCTGCATCACGCAGATCGCCGCCGGCACAACGACGCCCGTCGTGCATACCATCGAGTTGCTCGACTGGGCCAGCGGCGGTCCGGTGCCCGAGCCGCTTGTTGCTCTCGCTAAAGCACCGGCAAGTTAGCCGCAGCGGGCCCGATTGCATCGACACCACGGGCCGCATAGCATGCGCGATGAGATGGCCTTAACGGCCGGAACTCTTTATGGTTTTTGCAAATAAGCAATAAGGGAGGCCGCAATGCCGGCAACTTACAAAATTCTGATCATGGGCGCGTCCTACGGCTCGCTGCTCGCATCCAAAATCTTGTACGGCGGCCATTCCGTGCACCTGGTCTGCCTGCCGGCGGAAGCAGATCTCATCAACGCGGAAGGATTTCGCGTCCGGTTGCCGGTGAAAGGCCGCAAGGATCAGGTCGAGATCGACTCGCGCAAGCTTCCGGGCAAGGTCACGGCCGGCGGTGCGGCGGGCGTCAATCCGAAGGACTACGATCTTGTCGGCCTCGCCATGCAGGAGCCGCAATACCGCTCGCCCGGCGTCCGCGAGCTGCTCGATGCGGTGGCGAAATCGAAGGTGCCGTGCATGTCGATCATGAACATGCCGCCGCTTCCGTACATCAAGCGCATTCCCGGCCTGAACTACGATGCGCTCAAGCCCGCCTACACCGACCCCAGCGTGTGGGACAATTTCGAGCCCGGCCTGCTGACACTATGCAGCCCCGATCCGCAGGCGATCCGTCCGCCGGAAGAGAAAGTCAACGTCCTCCAGGTGACGCTGCCGACCAATTTCAAGGTCGCCAAGTTCGACAACGACATGCATACCTCGATCTTACGGCAACTTGAGAAAGACATCGACGCGGTCCGTTTCGATGCGCCGGAAGGAAAAATTGAATTGCCGGTTAAGCTGCGCGTGCACGATTCGATCTTCGTGCCGCTTGCAAAGTGGTCGATGCTGCTTGCCGGCAATTACCGGTGCATCACCAAGGACGGCATGCGAACCGCGCAGGAAGCGGTGCATTCGAACATCGAAGAAGCGCGCTCCGTCTACAATTTTGTGTTCGACCTGTGCGTCAAGCTTGGTGCGGCGCCGAGCGATCTGGTTCCGTTCGAAAAATACGCGGCTGCCGCGCAAAGCCTCACACGTCCGGCCTCGGCCGCGCGTGCCCTGCAAAATGGCGTGCCAAACATCGAACGTGCCGACAAGCTCGTGCAACTGATCGCCAAGCAGAAGGGGCTCAGCCACCCTGTGATCGACGGCATCGTGGCTCTGGTCGATTCACGGCTCGAGGCTAACCGGAAAAAGGCGGCGGCGGCCTAGTTGAACTCGAGTCGGAACGACCAGTCCGGTTAATGGACGCCCCGGCCGGGGTGTGGAAAACCGCTCTCGCTAGCAGGCCCCGGGCTGCTCAAGCAGGCCTGTTTTGTGACATTCACGCAACAGATGTCATCTTTTTGTAGACAGAAGGGCGAAAAGCCTAAAAAGGCAGCACTTGCTGCTGTTTTTGGCTTGCCGCGGCCTAGGGCCACAGGTCTAAATTCCAAATTAGCGCTGTTGGAACGCGAATGGGGACGCATTTGAGCCGGACGGCTCTACGCGTGAAGGCGG